>ENA-ORXR01001739-ORXR01001739.1-marine-metagenome-genome-assembly--contig:-NODE-1739-length-22298-cov-12.437244_pt1 | contig 22298 bp, 18 predicted proteins | sample MGYA00237866_ERZ511479 | MGnify/ENA metagenome assembly ERZ511479 | reverse complement strand
TAGGTCCAACAGTTACTTTGTATGAAGTTGTGCCTGCTCCAGGGGTGAGAATTTCTAAAATTAAAAATTTAGAGGATGACATTGCGTTAAGTTTATCTGCATTGGGAATAAGGATAATAGCACCAATTCCAGGAAAAGGTACTATTGGTATTGAGGTGCCCAACTCCAACCCACAAATTGTATCAATGAAAGCTTTAATTAGCTCTGATAAATTTCAAAACTCTAAGTTTGAACTTCCAGTGGCATTAGGAAAAACAATTTCTAATGAAACACTCATAGCTGATTTATCTAAAATGCCTCACTTACTAATGGCAGGAGCCACAGGGCAAGGAAAATCTGTAGGACTAAATGCAATATTGGTTTCGCTTTTATATAAAAAGCACCCTTCACAAGTAAAATTTGTATTAATAGATCCTAAAAAAGTAGAATTAACATTATTTAATAAGATAGAAAGACACTTTTTAGCCAAGCTTCCAGGCGAAGAAGAAGCAATAATTACCGACACACAAAAAGTAGTAGCTACTTTAAACTCTTTGTGTATTGAAATGGACAACAGGTATGATTTACTTAAAGATGCTCAAGTAAGAAACATTAAAGAATACAATGCCAAGTTTATCCAAAGAAGATTAAACCCAGAGCAAGGGCATCAGTATTTGCCTTATATTGTACTTGTAATTGATGAGTTTGCAGATTTAATTATGACTGCTGGTAAAGAAGTAGAAACTCCTGTTGCACGTTTAGCACAACTGGCTCGTGCCATTGGTATTCACTTAATTATTGCAACGCAACGTCCATCTGTAAATGTAATTACGGGTATTATAAAAGCAAATTTTCCAGCACGAATTGCGTTTAGAGTGTCTAGTAAAATAGATTCCCGTACTATTTTGGATGCTGGTGGTGCCGATCAGCTTATTGGCCGGGGAGATATGCTTTATACTCAAGGCAACGATATGATAAGGATTCAATGTGCTTTCGTAGATACACCCGAGGTTGAAAAAATAGTTGATTTTATTGGTGCTCAAAAAGCATATCCTGATGCTTATTTACTTCCGGAGTACGTTGGTGAAGAAAGTGGCACAGGTCTTGATATAGACATATCGGATAGAGATAAACTTTTTAAAGACGCAGCGATTGTTATTGTAACAGCCCAGCAAGGTTCGGCTTCGCTATTACAACGTAAGTTAAAATTGGGCTATAATAGAGCTGGAAGAATCATAGACCAGTTAGAAGCTGCCGGAATAGTTGGGCATTTTGAAGGTAGTAAGGCTAGACAAGTTTTGGTGCCAGATCTAATAGCCTTAGATAAACATTTAGAAAACGAATTATAATTAAAATAAATTTTCGCTAAAGCGCAAATAAAAAAAAATTCAATGAAAAAATTTTTAACAATAGTATTAATTACATTTTCAATCACTGCTTTTGCTCAAAACAAAGCCAAAACTTTATTAAACGAAGTTTCAGAAAAAGTTAAGAGCTATGAAAACATTTCATTAGACTTTAAATATGTATTGGAAAACCTTTCAGAAAATATAAAACAAGAAACTAAAGGCGATGTTATTATGGAAGGTGATAAATATCGTTTAAATATTCTTGGCATAACCAGACTTTATGACGGAAAATCCATGTATAGTATTAGTACCGAAGATGAAGAAGTTACTATAACATCGAACATTGATGATGAAAATAATTCTATTACGCCAAGTAAAATGTTATCTTTTTATCAAAATGAGGAGGCATACATATATATTTTAGATATCGAACAAAATATAAAGGGGAGAAAAATCCAATATGTGAAGCTTACGCCGATTGATTCAAATTCAGAAATAAAAAATTTATTACTGGGTATCGATTCACAAACGAAGCATATCTACAATTTAATACAATTGGGTAAAAATGGCACAAAAACAACACTTACGGTAAATTCTTTTAAAACAAATGAACCTTTATCAAAAAGCTTATTTACCTTTGATGCCAATAAATACAAAGATTATTACATCAATAAATTAGATTAGCTAAATATTTGATAACCATACTAACAAATTTTACAACTATCTTTTCAAAAGATATTAATTTAAGAACGAAGTGCTTAAACGCGTTCTTAACTCTATAATTAATTTGTTTTCAAATGGTTATAAAAATTTAAACGTGTGAAAATACTAGACCGTTACATACTTACTACATACCTTAAAACTTTTCTCAGCGTGTTTGTTATACTCATGCTGATTTTTGTTTTACAAACCATTTGGCTTTATATTAAAGAGCTTGCAGGAAAAGACCTAGATATTATCGTTATTTTTAAGTTTTTGGCCTATTTTATGCCAAAACTTATTCCTTTAGTTTTACCCCTTACAATTCTTTTATCGTCTATAATGGTTTTTGGTAGTTTTGCTGAAAATTACGAGTTTGCTGCTATGAAATCTACAGGTATTTCATTACAGCGTGCTATGTCTGGCCTTAGCGTGTTTATTATAGCTTTAGGTATCGTGACCTTTTTCTTTTCTAATAACGTAATTCCTTGGGCAGAACTTAATTCTTATAACCTAAGACGGAATATCGCTAAAGTAAAACCTAGTATGGCCATTGTTGAAGGGCAATTCAACACTATAGAAGGCACTAATTACAATATAAAGGTTGGCAATAAAAGTGGAGACAGAGGGCAGTTTTTAGAGGATGTAACCATTCATGTAAAAGGGAACGATGGCAGAACTAATGCAACTGTTATAAAGTCCAAAACAGGCGAATTAGCCAGTGATGAAGACTCGAATGTATTAAAGTTGATATTAAATGATGGGCATTATTACAATGATGTTTCACCTAGAGATAGAAAAGCAAAAAACAGAAAACCATTTACGAAAAGCGCTTTTGAAAAGAAAATTATCAATATCGATTTATCGCAAATGGTCAAAGTCGATTTTGATGAACAATCGCAAACCGATAAATATAATATGCTGGATATTAACGGCTTAAATTTTACTATCGATTCATTGGTTATTAAGTATAATAATGAGCATGGAACCTTTTCTGATAATTTAAAATTAAGGTCTGGTGTTGGTAAAAATCTTGTGCCGGAAAAAACAGTTAAAGACTCCAGTTATGTCGGTCCTATTTTAGAGCTTTTTGACACAAAAAAAAAATTAGAATTAGTTGACATTGCATCAAAATCGACAATTAGCTCAAAACAACTTATCGTATCAAAAGATGCTAGCATGAAACGCTCTAGGATATGGTTAAATAGACACGTTATTTCACTCCACGAAAAATTTGCTTTAGGCTTTGCTTGTATTATATTGTTTTTTGTTGGTGCTCCTTTAGGCGCTTTAATTCGTAAAGGCGGGATAGGCCTACCTATGGTCATTGCCATTCTTTTATTTTTAACGTATCATTTTATTGGTATTTTCGCAATAAATAGTGCAAAAAGTGGTGACTTCAACCCTATAATCGCCCCTTGGTTTTCTACACTACTAATGCTCCCCCTTGGTATTTTTTTAACAAAAAGGGCTACAGCAGACAGAGGTTTATTTGAATTCGACAATGTTTTAGAACCGCTAAAAAAAGCTTTTAAAATAAAAGAAAAGAAAAACGTCACTTATAAATTTCTACTGGATTTAAATAATCAAGAATTGGTAGATACCATTAAAAACTATGATTCACTTGGACACCAAGAAGATGTAAAGTTCCATGCTACTCAACTTTTAAAATCAAGAGGGCTTTCTAATAAAGATTTAAGAGATAGCGGTATAGAAATTAACTTAAGTTATGATACCACAGAGGCTATAAAATTAAATTATAATCAGCATTCAAAATTTGCCATAGTACTTTATATTATTGGAGTCATTTTATTGGTGTTATTCTTTATTTTTAAAAATAATAAATTACCTTCATTAGCATCTCCAGCAGTACAATTAAGTATTGTTTCTTTAGCACTATATATCATATACTTTATTAAATCAATTATTAATTCTTTTCAATTTTATAATCATCTTAATAAAAAACAAAAAAAGCCTAATTTATTCCTTCTAATACTAGGGCTTCCTTTATACTTCCTAACGTATTTGTTTTTGAATGAAAAAATGAAAGAAGACCTTAAGATAAATTGTTTACAATCTTTAAAATAAGCCATACCTTTGTATTATGATAGCACATACTATGACACAAAATATAAAGCAAGACCTTAAACTTAACACAATTCACGAAGCTATTGACGACATAAGGAATGGCAAAGTTATTATTGTTGTTGATGATGAAAATCGTGAAAATGAAGGCGATTTTTTAGCTGCTGCCGATAAAGTAACTCCAGAAATGATAAACTTTATGGCTACTCATGGTAGAGGTCTTATTTGTGCACCACTTACAGAAAACAGATGCAAGGAGCTTGAATTAGGCATGATGGTTCGTAATAATACAGATCCGATGGAAACGGCCTTTACAGTATCTGTAGATTTAAGGGGGCATGGTGTAACAACTGGAATTTCAGCAAGTGATAGAGCAAAAACAGTACAAGCATTAATTAATGATAATACTAAGCCTTTTGATTTAGCTAGACCAGGACATATTTTTCCCTTAGTTGCAAAAGAAGGTGGTGTTTTACGACGCACTGGGCATACTGAAGCAGCCATTGATTTTGCGAGATTAGCTGGCTTAAACCCTGCTGGAGTGATTGTAGAAATTATGAATGAAGATGGTTCTATGGCACGTTTGCCCCAGCTGTTTAAAGTTGCAAAAAAACTAAATTTAAAAATTGTTTCTATTGAAGATTTAGTGGCTTACAGAATGCAACATGACTCTTTAATTGAGAAAAAAGAAGATTTTCAAATTGAAACTCGGTTTGGAAGTTTTAGATTAAGAGCATACGAGCAAACCACAAATAACCAAATACACATTGCCCTAACTAAAGGCCAATGGAAAGATAATGAAAACGTGCTTACAAGAATAAATTCTACACTATTCAATAATGATATTCTAGGCACTTTAACAAATAATGCAGACAAACAATTAGATGACATGTTCAAGGTTGTAAATGATGCCGGAAAAGGTGCTTTACTATTTATTAACCAAGAAGCACAATCTATGAATATTTTAAGCCGCTTATCTTTTCTGAAAGAGCATCAAGCCAGTAATAAAATAATTAAAGCTCCAAAAATTAATATGGACAATAGAGATTTTGGTATTGGCGCACAAATTTTGCACGACTTAAATATTCATAAAATGCTTATAATCTCGAACACAGAACAAACCAAACGTGTAGGCTTAATTGGTTATGGTTTGGAGATTGTTGATTATGTGAGGTACTAAAGGCTCTCTTTTATAACTTTAACCATTTTAGCAGCACGCTCTTCAACCTGCTCTTCCGTCCAAGATAATTTGATTAAGCAAGAGATATTTCTACCTATAAAATGATCTGATTTTGAATAATCCTTAGTTTTAAGGTATTCTAAACCTTTTTTAACTTCTTCAGAAATTGGAAATAGTGATTTTAAATCTTTTAGATGATTCCACGCTCTAACATAATGCCAGTTATTATTATAATAATTCCAGCAAACATCTATACCATGTTCTTTAAATGCTTGTGAAACTTTATGGGCTATTTTTAAATCTGGTAAAAAGAAATTTAAAAAGGCACAACTTTCTTCTCCGCCATCCGGCACGGTTCTAAAAGTAACTTCAGGGATTTGAGACAATGCATTTCTAATAATATTGGAATTTCGTTTTTGAATTTTCAAAAATTCTGGCAAGCGTTTTACTTGTGCTAACCCTACGGCTGCATGTAATTCTGATATACGAAAGTTATACCCTAAAAACGGATGCGTTTCCGCTCCCCTATCATTACCAATATGATCGTGACCATGATCTGTGTAATGATCGGCATTTGTATAATATGTCTTATTATTTGTTATCACTGCACCACCTTCACCACAGGTAATTGTTTTTACAAAATCGAATGAGAAACAACCTAAATCGCCAATGCTTCCTAGTGGTTTCCCTTTATATGTTCCTCCAATAGCTTGGCAGGCATCTTCAATAAGCAAAATATTATGTTTGCTTGAAATGTATTGCAAGGCATCCATATTTGCCATACTTCCACACATTTGCACCACCATAATGGCTTTTGTTTTTGGTGTAATGGCGTTTTCTACAGCTTCTGGGTTTAGACCCAATGTATCATCTATATCTACCAATATAGGTATGGCTCCAAGTATCATAATAGCCTCAAAACTTGCTACGAAAGTAAAGGTCGGCATAATTACCTCATCGCCCGCTCCTACGCCTGATGATGCTAATGCTACTGATACTGCTGCTGTTCCGCTTGATACTAATTGTACGTGCTTGGATTTAAAGGTGTTTTGAAGTTCTGCTTCTAATTCTTTAGATTTCCAATGGCCGTTTCGCATGCCATCGAATCCGTAACGCATTAGCACACCATTATCTAACACGTCGTTTACTTCTTTTCGTTCTAAATCTCCAAATAATTCGAATCCTGGCATATTTTAATTGTCTTTTATGTTGAACCGGACGCTGGTTTTGCGTTAGGGATCGAGGCATTTGTTGAAGCGCTTTTTTTGTTGTTACACCTATGTAACACAAAAAAGCGACTGCCGAAAGCCCGACCTCTTTTTGGTAACGCCCTAATTATTTATATTTCTATTACGGTTTCCTTTATAGGTTGTCGTACTTTTTTAAAATCGGAAAACATATCATCTTCGGCGCGGTAACCTACTGGCAAAAGAAGTACCGATTTTAAGCCTTTACTTTTTAAATTTAGTAGCTCATTGTACTTTTCTGGTAAAAAACCTTCCATGGGGCAGGCGTCTATTTGTTCTATAGCACAAACCGTCATGAGATTGCCTAATGCGATGTATGCTTGATTGGTAGACCATTGTTGGCGTTCGCTTACAGACATTTTATCCATCATAGTTAAAAGGCCCTCGCGAAAAGGCTTTAAGGTGGTTTCGGGTGTGTTTCTGACATTTTTTATATTGTCGTAATAGCCGTTTACATCATTATTTACGATGTTTTCTTGAATACAAATTACTAGTAAATGCGATGCCTCTTCTACTTGTTTTTGTTTGTATGAATGTGCTACCAAGGAGGCTCTTAACGCTTTATCCTTAATTACGAGTAGCTTTATAGTTTGTAGCCCAAAGGATGTTGCTGTTAGGTTAAATGCTTGTTTTAAAACATTTAGTTTTTCTTTGGATAGTGTTTTGGTACTATTAAACTTTTTAGTGGCATAGCGCCATTTTAGTTGTTTTATTGTATTTGACATTAACACTTATTTTTCTGCAAAAATAGGGTTTGAAAAGTTCTTTTTTACTAAAATAGGGAAGAAAAATAGACTTAATGTACGTTGTTAAAAAATTATACTAAAAAGTTAGTGATTTATTTGAAAGAATTAAAAAAAGGTTGTTATATTTGCACCCGCATTCAGGTAAATAGCTTGATAAGGCACTCAAGGAGAATTGGCAGAGTGGTCGAATGCGGCAGTCTTGAAAACTGTTGAGGGTTACACCTCCGGGGGTTCGAATCCCTCATTCTCCGCTTAATAAAACCGTAAACACTTATAAATAAAGGGTTTTCGGTTTTTTCATTTGTAAATTTGTACGATTAATGTACGGTAGAATATTTTTAACCTCAACTTTCAACAAATATCTATTTCCAGAATAGGTTATAAATTCCGTATCTTTGAAACTGTTTACACGTTGCCTGTGTAACCATTTTGAACAAACAAAAAGAGGGTTTCCGTACTGGTTGCCCTCTTTTTTAATTCCTGCAAATTTCTATTTTGTTTCTTATAGGAAGTATAATGCACTATAATTTTAATTTGCTTTACATTCCCAATACCATTAAACGCTCAATATCCCTATAATCTATACTTTCAGATTTTTCAATTTGCTTTAATAGTTTCAAATAACGTTTGGTGGGTTTGCCATTGTAGTATTTTCTGAAATGCTTACTGTATAACTCTGAATACAATTTGTCATTATCAAAATACGCTCCATACACTTTTTCAACTTCCCGCCATTTCTTGCTGTGGGTCTGTTTTTCGTACATAGACCCCTTAAACGCTTCACGGTGCAAAAAATAACCGTTAATACTGTATAATATTCTGCATCGTTTCTTTGTGCTTGGACAAATAAAATACCAAATTTCCCCTTTTCCCAAATTTGATTTTACCGTGTCAAAATAAATACGATAGTTTCGGGGTTCGCCATTACATTTATAATCCAACTCAATATAAGGTCTTTCATTTTTCGTATTGGTTTCAAATGAAATACTCCCTGTTTTATTGCCGTTCCTACTCCAAGTAATTGTACCACGTATAATTTTATTATGGTTTAGATAACCGTGTTTATTCAAATAGGACGCTTCCAGTTTTAAAACCTCATCAAATAGTGTCGGGAATGTCGGGAATTTTGGCATAGTCTGAAAAGCTGTGAAACCTAAATCTTTAGGGAATATCGTTTATTAATCTTTGCGCTGAAAATCTGCATTCTTAAAATATCGTGGTAATTCATTTCGGCTTTCCACTTTGCAAGCTGTAATTGGTCTTTGGTAGGTCTGCCCCTATAATGCGTATTACGGTGCTTTTTATTTAGTTCCACATCTAATTTATCCACTTTCCTTTTTAAATCGAAATAACGAGTATTGTGGTAGTCGGGTTTTGAAGTCTTTTGACAACCATAATAAACCCTTAAACCGTATTTAGTTTCGTAATGTTCCCTATTTATAAATTTTGGTTCGCCATAAGCTGAAATTAAAATACGGGAACGCTTCCAGCTTTCAGGACAAAGAAAATAAAGAATCGTGCCTTTTCCTAAATTGCTTTGCACCTCATCAATTTCAATTTTATAATCATAATCGGTACGCTTTCCGTGGCGGTCGGTAACTGCATACATTAAGCGCAAATACTTTTCTGTTTCGCTTATTCTACATTTGAAGTTAGTTTCCTGTCCGCCCGTCCAGCTAATAACTCCACACGTTTCTGAATTTCTTACTATGTATTTATTTCTAAGCATAAAACGCATATCAATACGGCAACTTCCCGAAACGGTTTCAGCATAGAACAAACCTTTTATCTTTCTCATTTTATTTAACCTTAATCATTAGGACAACTTACACGTTTATCAATTGTCCGTTGTTATCCGTTAATTCAAATTCTTTTATCAGTTTTCGTAATGCGGGATTGATTTTAGCCAGTTTTAAGGCTATGTTTTCGGCTTTAGTCCATATCATTCCCGTACTGGGTGTTTCGTTTGGTAGGGGCTTGCTTTTGGCGTTAACCTCATCAATAAACACATCTGCCAAATCCGAGCCGTCTTTGTAGATTGTATTTTCCAAATACTTACTTACTGAAATATCAAAACCAAAATCTTTCAGCTCCATAGCCTTATCCTGCCAGTCCGTATATTCGCTTTTGTCGGGGAACGCAATTACCTTAAAACCCTTTAATGGTTTCAGCATTTCATATTTAAAGCCCTGTTTGCTTCCAGTAGCAAGCCAAACATATTCAGGTTTAAAAAGGCTCATTATAACTGCGGTCTTTTCGCCCTCGACTATTGCCACGGTTCGGGTTTCGGTTTCATTGATTAAGTGAAGCCCAAACAAACATTGTTTCAAATTGAAGTCTTTTAACTTTAAAGTACTGCGAACGCTGTTAATGTATGCTTTGCCGTTTTCATTCTTTGCCCTCTTTCCTGTATCGGGATTGTATAGCATTATTTTTCCGTGCCTAATATTCTGTTGGTTGTCTATTTGCCAAAATACTGTTGCACCATTCCAAAGTTTGGAAGTGCCAATTAGATATTTTAGTATTACTGTCTTAACTTCATATTCACTAAACAAAGTTTTCAGGAATTGGATAAAATTGTTTTGCTTAAAATTTCGTCCGCTTTGCGTAAATAACTTTGGATCGTGGTAACTGGTTGGCGGTGGTGGGATAAATTTCACTTCATAGGTGTTCGTATATTCCCCTTTGGGTGTACCCCGATATCCACAATTATTTTCACGGTCGCACCGTCCAAATTCCAAAGGCAAATATTGCCCTGTTTCATTATCCACATACCTAACAAAAGTCTTTTTTGTGCATCGGGGGCAATGGTGTTTTTTGCTCCCTTTTTCAAATTCATATCTGTATTGCATTTTATTTTTATTTAATACGTGAAAACTCGGTAAACTGTGTAAACCTCAATAATAGCAAGGGTTTCCAGTTAGTAAACTACTTTTGAAAATTGGTAAAGTGGTAAACTGTTTATAGTAATTGGTAAAGTTTGGGCTAACAAATTTGACTGTAAAATATTGATAACTAATAATTTATAAATCAGTTTACCTACTTTATCGACTTTCCACTTAATAAAGTTTTTTATAATGGGCATACTTGAAATTTTTAAACAATTCATTACGGTTCAGATATCGTGCAATAGCCCCGCCTTTAACTTCATATTGTTCAAATAATGGCAGTACGTCCGCCCTTTTAAATTCATTGGGCAAAGCCTTGTATAAATCCTGTTGGTTCGTGCTAAGGTCTTCCAATGGGTTTTTGGTCATTATTTTGTCGTGTACCCTTAAAGCGTTCAATCTGAAATACTCAACAAGTCTTATTGCCTTTTCCAAATTTTCATTTTGAAGTGAAATATTAAAACTTCCAGTTACTGCCTGTTGCATCATTTCAATAATCAAAGCCAGTCGCCATACATAGGTTTCCATTTTTGCCTGTATGGAACGCTCTAAGGTATCGTTAAAACATTCCCTTGCTCTTTTGTGTTGCCATTCTTTGAATATTTCAATATTTGAAGCATCCGTTTTAATGGTCTGTTGAGGTGCTTCCAGTAGATTATTGATTAACCTTTTGTAATTTTCTTTGTGAGCTTCGGGAATGTCTATGCCAGTAAATAAATTTGGCTCTAAGTTTTCAGGATAAACGAAAAGAAACCTATCCAAAAAACCGTCTTCGCTCCTGTTGTTTCCTGCAAGCTGTTTCACAATTTTAGGTTGCATCCCGCCCAATATGTTTACATTGGTTTGGGCAATCCTTACAGGCTCTTTTGTAACCCTGTCCACGGTCAACTCATTGCCGTTAAATAGTTCAAGGTACATTTGTTGGTCATTCCCTTTTTTGTACTTGTCAAAGGAGTTAATCCAGCCCATTAGTTCGTCTTGAAATACCAAAACCCCTTTTGAATTATGCTGTAAGGATTGTGCGAGCATTTCGGGCGTGAAGTCCATTAGAATAAATTTACCGAAACTCGGCTTTTTGCCTTTTGCTTCTTTATCCCGTTGCTCATATTCCAGCATCAAACTTTGATACTCAATATAAGTTTGGTCGTCTTTTAACTTAATGGGCTGTTTTGCGAAACTCAAAGGGTGTGTTTTTCCAGTTCCTGGGCTTCCTATAATGGATAACCAAAGAATAGGTTTTGATTTGTAACTGCCATTATGTAGGTGTACGCTGTTACCTATTGCGGTTGCACAAACTGAAAGTATTCCTGCACTAAAATAATCCTTATCGAAACCGTTGGTATTCTTTGCGCTGTGTATCAGTTTTTGTATTGCATCGGGGAAAACTTCCAAAGGGAAACCGTTCCCGATTGTGTGCATTTCGTTATCTATTGCACGGCTCAAATCTTCTAAATTGATTTTTCTGTTTGCTTCCATAGTCTAAAACATTTTAAGTTGGTTCGACTGTGGGAACAAATCGGGGTTGCCCGTATATTCATTTACATAGGGATAGCCAGTAACGGTACATTTGCGTTTTCTTAGTATTGAGATACGCCCCTCTTCCAAAAGAGTATTGACGTACCTACAAATGTTTTCACGCATTACGCCTGTGCAAACGTCCGCTTCTTTCATTGTCATTGGCTTTTCGGTAAACGCTTTGTAAACCTTTGCCAATTGTGCCTTGTAGTGTTTGTTTTTGCCTGTGTCCATAACGTCCTACTTTTTTAATGGTTTTAAACATTCCAGTAATTCGCTACGCTTGTAGTACCTACGGTTTCCGATACCGTACGCCTTTACTTTTCCTTTGTTTGTCCACGCCCATAGTGTTGAGCTATCTATGGATAGGAATTTACAAGTTTCGTCACGGGTCAAAAGGTCGTCATTAGCCTGTTGGCTGTTGAGGTTCTTTTTAAGTTCGTGTAGTTGGTTTTTTACGCCCTCTGTGATTAGGTCGGCTAATTGTTGGGGGGTGGTTTGGATAAATTGTACTGTGTCCATTTGCTAAAGTTTTTATTGTTATACTTTGCAAATGTGGGTTGGGGGTCATACCCTATAAGATTGTGTTTTGTACCTTTTTGGGTACGCTATGTACCTTATTCCTTATACAGTTGTTTAGCATTGGAATAGATACCATTTCTTATGGGTGTTTTAGAATAGTTTGAAGTTTTTTGTATTACGATTTGATAATTCTTTGAAATCCATTCTAAAAAGGTTTTTTGATTTACGGTCTGAAAAATTAAGCCGTCCTTTTTCATTTCTTCATACATAAACTTCACATCGGTTCTACTGCTGTCATTAATATTGAAACTGTCATACATTGACTGCCAAACATCAAAGGCATTGTTTTTGAAAATGTGAGGGTGTTTAGTTTCTGTCGCATCGGCTTTAACCTCATCGGCTTTATCTTTGTTTGATTGTTGTTCCAAAAACTCCACAATTCTAAAACAATTGTCGTAAACTTTTTTTGGGTTTTTCCCTTTTAACATTTCAGCTTCAATGTTTTGTTCATCAACAAAAGTTTTATGCCGTTGGTCTTTATAATCAATACCCCTAAACACATAATTAGCAACATCTTTTAACCAACAGTATAACTTCAGTTCGTAATCGATTATAAGGTTATCAATTTGATTGTGCTTTTGATTAAATTCTGAAATGTAATCATCGTAATTCTGCGTAAAAACGTCAAATGAAAGGGGCGATTGATGAGCGGTTTCTTTAAAATATCCTAAAATAATTTTTATGTCGTCTTGACCTTTTATTTTCCAACCATCTCGATTTTTAATTTTCATCAGGTTCGTTTTTTTAATTTGGTCTGCATGGAACAGATTATAAAATTGCATTAGACTATAATCTTTAATCAATCCATTTTTGTCATTATTCAGTCCATTGGTTGTAATGCCAAGTACATCCATTTCATACTCTGAAATCTGTTCTACTGTTTCATTTAAGTATTTCAATAAATTATCTTTGATTTTATCGGGTTCGCCAATATCATTGTAGTTGCTATTTGTTTTTAATTGGCTTTCAAATCCTATTTTTTCTAAATCGAGGTATGAATTTAAAATTTTGGCATCAACGGAAATATTATGTTTATCCTTAAAATAATCAGTTGTCTTTATTATCGCTAAACTTTTCAAACTTTCAAAATAGTCTTGTTGAGGTGCTTGGTTTTCATCTTTGCACTTATGGAAGTCCTTAAAAACATTTGGGTACTTGTTTATAAATTCATCTGCTTTACTCAATACTCCCGAATAAAAACCGTAATCTTCAATTATTGTATGTGTTATCAAAGTTGGGTTTCCAGTTACTCCAACCCAACCATTAAATTTGTCTTTATGTATTGTATGATAATAAGCGAAATGAATATCTGAAACAATGGCTTCCGAATTTGTGCCGTATAGAATATCTTTTGATACTTCATAATCATTTGTAAAGTGCTTTTCCCCCTTTTCAAAGGCATTAATGAAAGTGTCAAAATATGGTTTGATATCTAACTCAAAATTCTTTTGGGTTTTAAAATTTCTTGCTTTCACTTCATTGGACGAAAACAGATAAGAAAGTGAAGCGGAATAGATTTTACATTTTCTGTTTTTATAACGTACTGGCAAATATCTCTGTTCTTGAATATTGCGCTTATGTGCTTCGTATTCGTGCGAAACTTCATTTTTAAGAAAATGGTTTGATAATTCGATAAGTATTATTTTTTCATCCATTACCTTAATATCATATTGGGGTTTTTGGGTTTTCTTTTTAGCTTGTCTTTCAAGGTTAATATTGGCATCCGTTATTTCAATCCACTTTTTCGCATATTCAATATGGTGTTTAGGTACTTGGTTCTCATAAATTCCTGTTTCTATTGATAGTAACTCGTTTTTTATTTTCTCTTTGTACTTTGAATAAAAGAGTAGTTTAAATTCGAGGTTAAACACATTTCCAAAATATTTCAACCATTTATTAATCCAGTCAAAATACATAGTGATTAAATGCACTTTTAAAGGATTTTTAAGATAGAATCCTTTTTGTCTTGCTTCATCGGTTAATCCAATATCTAAATGGCTTTCTAATTTATTCTTAAACTCATTGGTAAGAATATTGACCAGATTATCTAAACCTTTATAAACTTCTAACTTGTCGTTTGGATTGATTTTAATGAAGCTGTTGTTTTCAAACTTCACTAAAAAATTGCTATTTAGAGGTAATAAAACATTCTTATTTTCGTCAAGTACTGCTATTTGTTCGCCTTTGTCATTTATGGGGAAGCCGTCGGCATCCCTGTTATCTTTTTTACGTAAATTCAAATTGTCACGTACTAACTCAAAAGCCTTTATTTTAATCTTGACTTCTTTTAGTTTGTTTTCGGCTTCTTGAAGTTCCAAGATGGCTAAAGGTTGTTGCCTTTGCTCAAATGCCAAAGTATTGGTTTGTCCATTTTCAGCTCTGACCTTTTGCCTGTCTATTGCTTTTTGTTGGGCTTCAACCTTTTCTTTTGCCCGTTTAACTTGCAGTTTTAAGTCCTCTTTTTGTTTTAATAGAGAAACTAAATCATTGGTATTTGTGTTAGCCATTTGAACAATTATTTTTTACGTTGCCTTGTTTAATTCATTCTATACGCTGAATGACTTTGAAAATGTTATTTACCCAATCAAAAGGAATGGTTTGGTTATGAAATTCGGGATTGTAGGAATGTAGTGTTATACAGTTGCTAACTGCGTTGATATTTGATATGCTTTTGCAAACAAAAAAATCTTTTCCTTTAATGGTTTTTCCCATTATCAAAAGAGTTTCATTAACTGGTATTTGATGCCAAATTACATCCAGCAATTTACTACAATCAATTTCTAAATCATACGCCAATACTTTTGAGTTATGCGGAATTGATTTTAAATTGTCGTTGCAAGTCATACTATTTCCAGTTACGGGAAACACTCCAAAAAAAACGTTTGTTGCTTTCCAATGTTCTATTTTGTTTTTAACCTCATCGCATACACAAATTGGCATTGGTATTAATGTTTCATTTTCAAATAGTTTCTTTTCCATAAATGCCAAGTTTAAAAATAGTTACTTATTTCCATAGCCAAATCCTTATTGCTCTTGCCAATGTAGTTCAAAAACATTGCTTCGCTACTATGGCCAGTAATGTATATTAAATAAGTAGTTGGAATTTTACCGTAAAAATTGGTTGCAAATGAACGTCTGCCAATATGTGATGTTACCAATTCCCACTTGTGGTACTTCCCCGAAACTTTACGTATTCCGTGGTCTGTTTTCTTTTGTAACCCGCCCTGTATCTTTTCCTTTAGTTTAGCTTTCTTACAAACCTTTTTAATGTAATCGTTATACTTTTGGTCTGAAATGGAACGGGGAAAGTTTCCATTTCGCTTTTCAAGTATCTCTAATACCTTTTTATGTAGTGGCACGGTCATAACCTTGCCTGTTTTCTTTTGTGTAAACTCCAATAGGCTTTTGCCGTCCTCAATACGTATCATTTCCTTAGTGAAGCGTAAAAAGTCAGAAACCCGTTGCCCTGTGTAGCAACTAATAATTAACCAATCTCGGGCGTTTTCTAAATAATTGTGTTTCAGTTCGGTTTTCTCTATTGCTTCCAGTTCGTCAAATGTCAAGTATATTTTTTCTGCCTTAACTTTTTCTATTTTGAGGGTATCTAACTGGGGGTCTGTTTCAAGTCCTAAATATCGGGCGTGTTTGCAAAAGGTTTTTATAAATGTTAGTTCTCGCTGTATGGTGTTTTGGGCGTATCCCTTTGACTTTTGATAATCCAAAAACTCCTTTTTGAAACCCTCGTTTATATCTTTTATCAGAATTGGCTTTTTACGTTTCTTTTGCAACCGCTCCAATTTATGTTTGATAACATTGTACTTTATTACGGTGGTGGGGGTTATTTCGTGTTTGCGATAATCAATATAAAAAACTATGTAGTCGATTAAGTTGGTAGGTAGTCCAGCATTTTGTTGAGGTGGATTATAGTACAAATCCATTTGAACCGCTAACCAATCCTTTGTAACCTCTTTGGGGTGGGTTTCATTGAATGCACTCAAAATATGCTTTTCAATATTGTTAAGCTCTGTATTTACTTCCAGTTGTCTATTGCTTATGTCAATATCTTTAGGACGTTTCTGCGGGTGTTCCTTTGTCCAGTAGTGTTTAGATATTTGAAGCTGTGTTTTTGCTCCCAAAACATAATCTTTGTCTTCCAGTCGAAACAACAATCTTAGATTAAGGGGTGCGTCTTCTTTCGTAGAACGGAATAAAAAATTTACTGTTGCCATAATGTAATGTATTTGAACAAAACAAATATAATACATTTGTACGGCATTTGTACGGTAACTTCCAAACTAAACCAAAACAATACAAATTAGATAAAACTCTAAAAAGCGTTCACATCACTTGTTATTACTGAAATTAAATTATCTTTGCAATGTTTATAAGGATTGAGGTTTTAAGTAGATTTGCGCCTTTGCGCTCCCTCATTCTCCGCAATAAACAAACCTAACTTGTTAACTTAAAACTAGTTAGGTTTTGTTTTTTATTGAATTGTGCAACGCATCAAGGATCAAGTCATAACTCGGTATAATCATTTATGCATACCTTAAAATAATTGCCGTTATCATCTTTGTTTAGGGTGTCAGAGTATTCATATTTAAACTGGTTAAAATTAATTTTTCATTCATAATTTATTGCTTTTAGTAAATATAAAACCCGTACAGTTTAGGTGTCCTATACTGCAATTAAGAGTATTACGCTCGTTTCAGAAACCGTAACCATACCACACGGGCAAAATGTTTTTAGAAGTCATAATTTATTGCTTTTAGAAATTGTAAAAAAATGAATATTAAAAGCAATATTTATACTAATTCTATATATTTGTTAAAGTAAAATTTGCGTTAGGAGAGCAAGTAAGGGTTAGCCACTCTAAGGGTAAAATTACAAACGAGTAAATTTTATAGATTTGTTTTGTTAGACGGCTATAAAAAAGTTAATAAAACATCTAACTGACAAAAGCCCAAATACTGGGCTTTTGTTGTTTTTTATCTTTGACTATGACAATTACTTCTTTAATGGTTTTCTTTTTTCTTAATACGTGGAATAATATGAGTTCTTGTTTTTTCATATGCTCTGCGAGTTCGTTTGGCACAGCTACAAATATTTTTTTTATCTCAAGAAATTATGAATGACACTCGCCGTATGCTTCGTATCATTTGGCAAGGCACAGCTTTAATATAGGCAACTTACTTTCTACCTACTTATGGTGTGTTTTTCAAAAAATCCAATTCACTACTTTTAAACTGAAAATATGTGGATTTTTTTTCTGATTTTTTCAAAATGTTTTTTAAGACCCTCAAAATCCTCATTATTTATTAATACTTTATCAAATAAAGAACTTCCCATACCAACACCAACGGCTCCCGCCTGAAAAAAAGATTCAATATTTGCTGAAGTGACCCCTCCTGTTGGTAATAATTTTATTTGGTTTAAAGGTGCTAACACATCTTTTAAATATTGTGTACCTAATTGCGTAGCAGGAAACACCTTTACGGCCGATGCGCCTAAACTCCATGCTTTATATATTTCTGTGGGTGTATAGGCACCAGGAAATATAGGGACGTTTTGAGAAACGGCACTTCTTATAACCGATTCATCTATTATTGGCGTAACAATAAACTGAGCCCCAGCAGTTATGGCTATATTTAAATCTTGCATTGAACATACGGTTCCTGCTCCAACATTTAATTCTGGAAAATCAAGCCTTAAAGCAGCAATAATTTCTGCAGCTCCTGGCGTATTCATCGTTATTTCTATCGTATATAACTCGGAATCTAAACAAGTTTTAGCAATTTTTAAAACCTTTAATAAAGGCACGTTTCTTAATATTCCAACAATAGGGGCTTTATTGTATAAAGCCCAGTTAAAAGGTGTATTATTTATCATAAAGTTCAAGTATTTTTTTTTGCCCTATCAATAAGGCTTTTTCAACAATATCTTCATTAAACACTACATAATTATCAGAGCCTAATAAATAATTCAAAGCAATTTGATATAAATTTATTAGCGGATATGGAGCTGCTAAAAAAACTCTTTTATTCTCCTTTTTGAGATATGCTAATTCATCTCCAATTAATAAACCACTCAAAAAGAAATAATTATCATTTTTAGTGGATTTTCCAAACAAATCATTGGCTCTTACAGTAAATAAACTAGACGATAATTTTCCTTGACTACCTAGTTTTACACCTTCTAGAAAAGGACATTCAGAAATATCGTTTTTAACATCTTCTATTATGGAATTGGATAAAATACTTTTTTGTGATAAAATTTCGAATAATTCGCCAGTCATAAAACTTTTTAAACCAATAAAAATTCCATTTTTAAATCCTAAGTGTTTACTATGAGTTCCAGGTAATAGCAGAATCCCTTCTGTATCTTCAGAAAGGTGTTTTTGAAGACCAATGGCTTGTGTTTCTTCCCCTCTCATCATTCCACAGTCATTTTTAATACCAGAAATAAGAAGGAGCTCTACCCTATTATTCAGCTTTAAATACTTCATATTTAAAGAATCACCTTTAGCACTAAAAGGCATTTTAGCATAATCTAATTCGTATAGACCTATACTTGATGAGACCATACCGGATGATATTATTATATAATTTTGATATTTGATTGGTAATAATTGAATTTGACGTATTAAATAATTAGAAAAAAAATCCAATTGATTGTATTCATTTTGAATTTTAAAATTATTAAATATTTTTTTAATCCCTTGATCTGTTTTAATTTCTTCAATGATTTTTAAAGTTTTAAAGTGAACTACTCTAAGCCGGAAATTACTCGTTCCCCAATCACAACTAATAAAAAATTCTAAAATACTCATCAATATTTTTTATAAATTTAAAAGTAAATCCTTAGTGTATTAAAAACTTAGTTTAGTTTTTTAAACAAATATTTAAAACTAAGGTAATACAATTCAAACAATACTATTATTTTCTAGTTTTATTTATTATGTATATCCTCTTTATTATATTTTTTTTTAAAATAAGAGGCTAAATTTCAAAAACATACGGTTTATATTAAATATACAAAATCAATATTTATCAAATATTAATATATAGTTATCTATTTAAAAACAATATAAAAATTCAGCTAAAAAAGCATGAATTGACTTAAATTTCAGATTATAAGAATAACAACCACAAATCCACTACATATAAACTAGTAATATTGACTTTAATCGGAGATAAATTGAAATATTAATAAATAATAATTAGATTAGGGGTTCTCCTTACAAAATAAATAGCAATTTATATTTAAAATAATAATTACGCTCTACCAAATAATGGTATGTTGTAATATTTTTAGTTGCTACTCATGTTATCAAAAAAAAACATATTAATTGCACCAATAATAAAAATATTATTGAGTATTTTTTATGCTCAAAATTTCTTTACAAAAACACGAATAAACCATTCTTCTTTAACTTACCTATACTCTATTTATACTAATATTTTCAAAAATCAAACCTATTTTAATTCCCTAAAACGTAGTATTATGTTAAGCGGAATATACAAACCAAAAACATTTTAAAATAGAATGATTTTTAAACTTCAATTTCATAAAACCTCTAACAACTAAAACCAAAAAAAAATGAAGAAAAAGTACTTTTTACTAAAACTTATACTTTTAGTATTTTCGTCTGCTTTATTTGCGCAAAACCCCGTACCAACAGTAGAATATCAAGCCCTTGTTGATTTTTATAATGTAACTGGAGGAGATGGTTGGCGAACAAAATGGGATATAAGTAGTAACAATTTACATACCACTACTTGGTTTGGAGTTGTTATTGAAGATGAACATATTGTTGAAATTAGTTTGCCTAATAACAGAGTTAGAGGAGCGATTCCAGCCTCTTTTGGCAATTTAAAGTTTCTAAAAAAATTAAACTTAGGATCATTTACAACCTCAAGTTCTTTTAGTCATGATTTAAGTTCTACAAACCTTGATAATCTATCGGGGTTAGAAAGTTTAGAGGATTTGAATTTAAGGTACTGTAATATTTCAGGAACGCTTCCCGCTTCTTGGAGTCAACTCACAAATCTAAAATCATTAGTAGTAAGTAATAATACACTTTCAGGATCTATTTTTAGCGAAATAGGAAACTTAACAGCACTGGAATCTTTAGATTTTTCTCAGAATGAATTGACAACCATTCCAACAACAATAGGAAATTTAATAAACTTGGTAACATTTAACCTATCATACAATCAACTCACCATATTACCTAAAGAACTGGAAGATTTAATCAGTTTAGCGACATTGTATGTTAATTCGAATCAAATTATTGATACCGAGGCTTTTTTAAATAATAGTACGAATTTAATACTATCTACACAAACTATAACATTGGATGAATTTGTGTTTAATGGAGACGATGTGGTACTAAATAATTTACCCAACATTACACGCTATGACAGATCTAATAATGATTTTTCTGCATTAAACAATTTTTATTTAAGAATAGATGGGAGCAATATTGTTACAAACCTTAGAATGGAGGCTGATGGAAGTCTTATAATTCCAAAAACGTATTTAAGCACTTTAACACCTGAAAAACAAGTATCAATCTATCAACAAACAGGAGCATCAAGAGCTACTACTATTAACTTTACAACCACCACGGTAGATTTACCAGCAATTCCAGATAGTGAATATCAAGCATTAGTAGATTTTCACAATGCCACACAAGGCGCTAATTCATGGAGAACGCAATGGGATGTTAGCGTTAACAACCTAAACTCGGGAGCTTGGTTTGGTATGGCTATAGAAGATGGTCATATAGTTGAAATCAATCTACCAAACAACAGAGTTAGAGGCGCTATACCAGCTTCGTTCAGCAATTTAAAGTTTCTTAGAAAACTAGACTTGAGTTCAACCACAACCTCAAGTTCTTTTAGCCATGATTTGAGTTCTACAGATTTGGGAAATCTATCGGGATTAGAAAGTTTAGAAGATTTGAATTTGAGATATTGTAATATATCTGGAGCGTTACCTGCTTCATGGAATTTACTAACGAATCTAAAATCTTTGGTAGTAAGTAATAATGCACTTTCAGGAACTATTTTTAGCGAAATTGGTGATTTGACCGCGTTAGAAACTATAGATTTTTCTCAAAATCAATTAACAGCTATCCCAACAACTATAGGAGATCTAACAAGCTTGGTAACATTTAATTTATCAAACAATCAGCTTACTGTATTACCGCAAGTGTTGGAAGATTTAACCAGCTTAAGAACCTTGTATGTTAATTCGAATCACATTATTGATACCGAAGCTTTTTTAAGCACCAGTGTTAATTTAATTTTATATACACAAACTATAACCTTGGATGAGTTTGTTTTTAAAGGTGATGATGTGGTACTAACCAATTTACCCAAAATTACACGCTATAATAGATCTACTAATGATTTTTCGGCATTAAACAATTTTTATTTAAGAATAGACGGCAGTAATATTGCTACAAACCTTATGATGGAGACCGATGGAAGTCTTGTGATTCCAAAAGAGCATCTAAACTCATTAACCTCTGAGCAACAAGTATCAATTTACCAACAAAATGGAGCTTCATATACATCAGTTATAAATTTTACAACCACCACGCTAGATTTGGAAGAGATTCCAGAAGAAGAATATCAAGCACTGGTAGATTTTCACAATGCCACGCAAGGCGAAAGTTCATGGATAACCCAATGGGATGTTAGTGTTAATAACCTGAACTTAGGCGCTTGGTTTGGTTTAGCAATTGAAAACGGACATATCGTTGAAATTAATTTACCAAATAACAGAATTAGAGGTGCCATACCAGCTTCGTTTAGCAATTTAAAGTTTCTTAGAAAGCTAGATTTAAGCGCTACTACTACTTCAAATTTTTATGCTCACGATTTAAGTTCTACAGATTTGACTAACCTTTCAGGATTAGAAAGTTTAGAAGATTTGAATTTAAGATATTGTAATATATCTGGAGCGTTACCTGCTTCATGGAATTTACTAACGAATCTAAAATCTTTGGTAGTAAGTAA
>ENA-ORXR01001737-ORXR01001737.1-marine-metagenome-genome-assembly--contig:-NODE-1737-length-22316-cov-31.661451_pt1 | contig 22316 bp, 29 predicted proteins | sample MGYA00237866_ERZ511479 | MGnify/ENA metagenome assembly ERZ511479 | reverse complement strand
CTAAACACTGTTCTAAAGGACGCTCCCCACCCCGAATTCGTGATATCTTGAGAACACAGTTGCTGGGCCGAGCCCTAACGAGCTATGCCCTGAATGGGAGCGTAGCGGACATAGCCGAAGGCAAATCTCCCGCAAACCTGTGATTCCAGATGTCCCTAAGATGCATCCGCTCACAGCGCGTCCGTTGCCCAGGGCCATTCCATTTCCAACGACAGCACCGTCAGTGCCTGCAGAGAACTCATCGAATCGACTAACTTCGACCGAGAGGAAGTCCTCGGAAGCAGACTGAGTCCAGATGACCTCCATCAGTCTCTGTTGGCTCTCTCACGAAGGCCTTCCCAGCGGATACCGTTGTCCGGGTTCTCCTTTAGGTGCTTCAAGCGATCCTCTAAAAGCCTGATCGAATCCTTCGAAAGTTCTGGAGTAGTGCCGTTGGGGAGTGCGACGCTCTGCCACAACTCGCCCGCGAGGATGAGCTTCTGCTGGGAATCGAGTTCAGCAAGTTGCGGGAAGTTCTCAACGATCATTGTTCAAGATACCGCATGTATATATGCACGCCAATACGGATTCTTCCATGAGCCGAGGGTTTTTTCGGCCCTTCAGTGGGAGTAAATGGGGATGGATTCGAAGTTGAAGAGCACGCCGAGGCTCGGCCCGACTGACACCGTAGAGGAGCTTCTGATAGGCACTGAAATCCTTTCCACGCGAAGAAAAATTTTAACCACAGATTACGCAGATGATCGCAGATGCCGTTCCGCCGAGAAGAAAATCTGCGTAAATCTGTGTCATCTGTGGTTTCCCCTCGTCTGCCTCTCCGTCCAGTTGAGGAGCTTGGGGAGCAATGGAGACGGGTTCAAAGTAGAAGAGCACACCGGGGCTCGGCCCGACTGGCACCGCAAAGGAGCTTCTGATGGGCACTGAAAACCCTTTCCACGCGAAGAAGAATTTTAACCACAGATTACGCAGATGAACGCAGATGCCGTTCCGCCGAGAAGAAAATCTGCGTAAATCTGTGTCATCTGTGGTTTCCCCTCGTCTGCCTTTCCGTCCAGTTGAGGAGCTAGGGAGCAAATGGGACGAAACGTTCACCGCCGAGCAGACACTTTCATGAATCCGTCCGCCGCAAACATCCTGTCCATCCTCCAAATCCTGTCTAAAAAATCGGACAGGATGAACAAGATTTACAGGATTGTGGGAGAAGAAGGCTGGGGGGAGAAGGGGATGGGTAGTCTGGATACTTTGAGCGCCTCTTCTCCCTTTCGGGTGCGGAAAGGCTACGCCGCCTTCACTAGGCCCTTCGCCAGCCCTGCCATGGCCGCATCTGCTGGGTAAAGTTCTCCGTCTGTCAACTCGCCGACATCGCTCCGCAGGAACGCTTCTTCCGCTAGGCAACGCCAGCCTTCCGGTCGTCCCCGAAGAAAGCCGGATCGGCCTTTGTAATTTTGACTAGATGTGCCGTTTAGTATTGACAATCGAAATGGAATAGGTAAATCTGTTGTTCTGATGAACAATTGAAATGCGGGGCGGATCCGCAACAGGAGTGTTGTAAATATGGTAGCTAGGGATACAGTGACACTGGAACTCTCGAGAGATGATCTTGGTCAACTTGCAGAGGCGTTAGATAGCCGCATTGACCAATGGTGCGCGACTCGGGAGTATCTGAAGAACGGGACGGTGGCGGAGTTTATCGAAGAGTGTCATGACGTCGCGGAAGCAGAATATATGGTAGCCAAATATCGTAATATTCAGCTAATCCTGCACGACACTCTTGAGAAGACAAAGGTGTAGTTTTGGAGTTCAAGTTCTCTGGGCAGGATGCGAGAGGGCCCTCGTAGGTTGAGGATATCTATTGTGTTTACAGGCTTGTCAGGTGGCTAGGTTGGGTGACGGTAGGTGGTGATGCCTTCCAAAGGACGAAGCTGGACTCGAACCGAGATAGAAAGCGTTCTCGCCTTCTATTTCGTTACGCCATTTGGGCAACTTCATATGCGAAATCCGGACATTATAGCGATAGCTAAACGTCTCGATAGGACTCCCGGATCGGTGGCCTATAAGTTGGTTAATCTAGCCAATTGTGATCCGGAAATTCTGGCATCCGGACGAAAGGGGGCGTCGAATGCTAGCCGATTGGATAAGCAGGTGTTCGCTGAGTTTCGAGAGAAGCCCGAGTCTCTTTTGGAGCGCATTGACTCGGTGTATTGGGAGAAGAGTGCGACGAAGGACGGTAAGCCGAAGATCGGTGTGCGGATAGGAGAGGATATACTGCGGACCGTTAAAGTCCGAAGAGGGCAGGCCTTCTTTCGGAGTTCGGTAGCCGCGAATTTTGACAACCGGTGTGCGATATCTGGTTTGGACATCACCAATTTACTCATTGCAAGCCACATTATTCCTTGGAAGGACAACAAATCCAAGCGCTGTGATCCTTCGAATGGACTGCTTTTGTCTAGTCTGCATGACCGCGCCTTTGATTGTGGATTGATAACACTCTCTGATAGTCTCGCCGTCGTGGTCTCGCCTAAGGTAGCCGAGAACACGAATGGTTGTTGGCGGTCAGCTGTCGTGGCTTACGAAGGAAAGCGAATATTACTAGAGGCCAAGGCGAAGATTGATCTCAACGCAGTTTGTTACCATCGCGAAAATGTATTTTTAGCGTAGGCACGACTCGGCTCAGTTCTCGCCAGTTCGTTTGTAGTCACTTCCATCGAGGAGATGGAATGGCGCCAGGGTGACTACCCGGCGCTGTCCTTGAGGATCTCTTCTACCCAGCAGTCGGTGGATGTATTTCCCGAACGTGGGTGATTGAGGAGGTCGTGGAGGACGGGAATATCCGCAGAATCCGCGACAGTTGAAACTGCGCTGAGTCCTTTGGGATCGAGCTGCGCTGGGCGCTGCTCCACCTCTTCTCTGAGACGGCCGCAAAACAGCCATCTCTGCGTTCTCTGCGTCTCTGCGCGAGATTATTGGTGAGCGGGTAGCGGCGTTTTTGGGGATTGGATGGCTCGGAGATCGGTTGCCAGTCCCACAATCATGGGGCTACGGAGTCGCGGCTCTGGGGGTATTTTGTAGGCATTTTTCTTGTGTGAACCGCACGGATTGGTCGTATCTCTATGTGTATGTTTCCCGTTCGAACGATCTCCGTTCTCGCCGCTGTCCTTGGCCTTGCCGCTTTGCCTGCCGATCTTCTGTCGAACAAGGTTCCGGATAGCTTGGAACTTAGTGACTTCTGTGATCCGGAGGTGACGCCTTGTCCGGCTTGCCTGGCGGTTGCGCCGACGGGGGAGGTGTTGGTCGGGGCCGATGAGCATACGGACTTCGCCTTGGTCGATCACCCGCGTGGACTGATTTCGGTAGGGGACAAGCCCTACGTCTTGCACACGACCTACGGGGACGATGGGTAGGTGATTGGGGTGGATTTGTCGGTGTTTACGGATGCGAATGACGACGGTAGGGCGGACGGCCCGGCCAAGAATTTGGTGTCGGGAATCTGCTCGGGTCACAGCGTGCGAGAGCGTGGCACCGACCACTCGACTAATGGCATCCAGATGGGGATCGATGGCTGGATCTACATCGCGGTTGGTGACTTCGGCTTTCCCGAGGCCCGAGGCACGGACGGCAAGACCTTGAACATGCTCGGTGGGGGGAGTGGTTCGGGTTCGTCCTGATGGCACCGACCTCGAGACCTACACGCAAGGCACGCGCAACATCTATGACGTCGCCATTGACCGCGCCGATGCCGTTGGTTCTGCCGACACAGGAGGCGCGCTGTGGGCGGTAAAGTATCTGCTCTCGGAGGCACCCGGATGGCGAATACGCTGAGCGTCGAGCACTTCGTTTCGTTGCAGGGGTCTCCACAGAGCGAGAAGTAGGATACGGGATACGGGATACGGGATACGGGATACGATTTCCGACATCGGCCGCGCCTCGCCCGGCAACTGGTGGGCGGGATTGCTACCGAACCGAAGCTGACACCAAATGGGAGAAACTCGAAATCCTTTTTCGCTACCGGTGGTGCACTCTTATCGGCTTTTTCCCAAGCTTGTGCTTGTCGTCCGAACTTGCCAGCAACCCCCATCTTAGGGCAGGCTAGGGCTATGGCTATTCGTCCACTCGCTTCTATCGGTGCCTTGCTGGCTTTCCTGTTCTCGCAGTCGTCGTCCTTCGCTTATTCGCTAGAGCCTGCCTACGCGCATCTCGACTTCCATTGGCCCTTAGATGTCATCGTGCCGCCGGATGACTCGGGGCGGGAGTTCCTTCTCCTTCAGGAAGGCCAGATCCTAGTCTTGCCTGAGGATCGCGATGCTGGAGAACCTTCGGTCTTCCTCGACTTCACCACCCGAGAACTCGAGGTCGATGGCCGCAAAACATTCACCGAAGAAGGCCTGCTTGGTCTGGCCTTTCATCCGCAGTTCGCGGAGAACCAGAAGTTTTACCTCTCCTATACCATGCAGAACCCCAAACGCACTCGCCTCACCGAGATGCAGGTCGGGGCCGATGGCAATGCCGACGTCGAGACCGAACGCATCCTCTTAGAAGTTCGCCAGCCTTATTGGAACCACAACTCCGGCAACCTTCTCTTCGGCCAAGACGGCAAGCTCTTCTGGAGCATCGGCGACGGCGGCATGCGCGACGACATCACCCAGCTCGCGCAGAACACCTTCACTCTAAACGGATCCATCGTGCGCATCGATCCCGACACCCGAACCGGCTCACTCAATTACGGCATTCCCGAGGACAATCCATTCTTCGGTAAGGAGGGCCATCGCGAAGAGATCTGGGCCTATGGGCTTCGCAATCCCTGGGGCATCAGCATCGACCCAGTCACCGGGGTCTTCCACTGCGCCGACGTCGGCCAAGATCTGTTCGAGGAGATCAACGTGATCAAACCCGGCGCCAACTACGGCTGGAGCTTCCGCGAGGGCGTCACCGACTTCGCCGGGCGTCGCTACGACAAGCCGGACGACCTCGAGCTTGAGGACCCGATCCATGTCTACGACCACGTCGCCGGTCTAAGCATTACCGGCGGTTTCGTCTATCGTGGCAAGGCTCACCCGGATTTGGTGGGTAGCTACATTTTCGGTGACTTCGTGACTGGTCGGATCTGGGCCCTTCCCGTCGGCGCTGACGGCGACGCCACCGGCGAGGCACAGGTCCTTCACGATGCGGGCAAGAAGAACGCCTTCAGGGTGTCCGCCATTTCCGCCGACTCCGAAGGCGAGATCTTGCTCTCCGACTGGAAGGGCAACCTCTTTGAACTGGTTCGCTAGGGGACTGCTGCCAAAGACCGAGATGAAGAGCTGCGAGTCGTTGTTTCCGTCTGGGGAGGCGGATCGAGGTCGTGGAGTAGCCTCCACGACCGAGATGGAACGAAGCCAGCCGGAAAAGGGCCGCACCCCGCAGGGGCAGGGGTAGCTTCCAAGACCCCGGCGAAGCCGCGAAGTTTGAGCACCCATTCATCTCTGGGGCTCCGTCTCAAGTTTTTCAGCAGTCCCCTAAGCTCGATATTTCTTGCTTCTGCTCAACGTCCTCCTTGACGCGAGAGAGCTTCACGAACTAATCTCTAAGCCGTTGTTCGGGGCTAGCCCCGACGTCCGATTTTTCAACTAGACCAACTACCTACCGCTTTGTCTCCAGAAGAAATCCAGAACATCGTCGATCTAATGGAGGAGAAAAATCTCACCCATTTTAAGCTCGAGCGAGAAGGGGTGAAGATCGAACTTCGCCGTGGCATGGACGCCGACGCTATCGCCGCAGCCATCGCCCGCATGCCCATGCCCGCTTACGCGCCAGCACCCGTTGCCGCCGCACCCGCACCGGCCGGAGTCGCGCCGATCGCAGGCGACGCCGCCGCCGCTCCCGTGGCAGGTGGCCCCACGATCAACTGCCCGATGGTTGGTACCTTCTACATCGCCTCCGGGCCAGACGAGCCCCCATTGATTAAGGTCGGTGATCCCGTCGATGAAGACACCACTGTTTGCATAGTCGAAGCCATGAAGGTCATGAACGAGATCAAGGCGGAGACACGAGGTGTGATTAAGCGGGTCCTTATCAGTGACGCCTCTCCCGTTCAGTTCGGCGAGCCCTTGTTCGAGCTCGAATAGGGCGAGCCCACCAACTTCCAACAGCCATGTTTCGGAAAGTTCTCGTCGCCAACCGGGGGGAAATTGCCCTCCGTGTCATCCGTGCCTGCAAAGAGCTCGACGTGCGTACCGTCGCCGTCTACTCAGAAGCAGACAACGATTCCATGCACGTGCAGCTCGCCGATGAGGCGATCTGTATTGGGCCAGGTCCCAGTAGCGAGAGCTACCTGCGCCCGAACCGGATCATCAGCGCGGCGGAAATCGCCAACGTCGATGCCATCCACCCAGGCTACGGCTTTCTCTCAGAGAATGCCGAATTCGCCGAAATCTGCGCCAGCTGCAAGATCAAGTTCATCGGCCCGTCCGCCGAGACGATCTCGCTGATGGGCGATAAGAACAGCGCTCGTGCCACCGCAAAGGCCGCCGGTGTTCCCGTCACTCCCGGTAGTGACGGCATCGTTCCTGACATCAAGGCCGCTACCAAGATCGCCGAAGAGTTCGGCTACCCGATCATGGTCAAGGCCACTGCCGGTGGCGGTGGCAAGGGCATGCGTCCAGTCTATAACGAGGCATCCCTAGCTTCCGGATTCCAAGCTGCTTCCAACGAGGCGCTGAAGGCATTTGGCAACGGCGACTGCTACATCGAGAAGCTGGTCCTCGATCCCCACCACATCGAGTTCCAGATCGTCGCCGACTCGCTAGGTAACGTCATCCACCTCGGTGAGCGCGACTGCTCGCTTCAACGCCGCAACCAGAAGATCATCGAGGAGTGCCCGTCACCCGCGCCGATGATGACCGACGACCTGCGCGAGCGTATGGGCAAGGCTTCCGTCGATCTGGTCAAGTCGATTGGCTACGAGAACTGCGGCACCATCGAGTATCTCGTCGATGCCGAAGGCAACTTCTACTTCATGGAGATGAATACTCGGATCCAGGTCGAGCACCCGATCACCGAAGAAGTGCATGGCTGTGACCTGATCAAAGAGCAAATCCGTATCGCTGCCGGCGAGCCGCTCTCCGAGCACGTCGTCAACTCGTCCCCCCGTCACCACGCCATCGAGTGCCGGATCAATGCCGAGGATCCTTACCGGGACTTCATGCCCTCACCTGGCAAGATCGACCTCTTCTATGCCCCAGGAGGAAGGGGAGTCCGGGTCGATACACACGTGCTCTCCGGGTACGAGGTGCCGCCCTACTACGATTCGATGATCGCTAAGCTTATCGTCACCGGAGCCACCCGCGAGATCGCCATCGCTCGGATGCGCCGTGCCCTTAACGAGTTCTACATCGAGGGCATCAAGACCACCATTCCCTTCCAAGACGCCATCCTTCAGACCGCCGATTTCCGCGACGGAAAGTATAACATTAGCTGGGTGGAGAATTATATCGCCCAAGAGGCAGCGCTCGCCAAAGAAGCGAAGGCCCTAAAAAAGAAGGCCAAAAAGAAGAAGTCCAAAAGGACCAAGGGCGCCTAGCGATCGCACCTGCCTCCTCATTCGAGCGCCTAGCGAGCTAGGTAAAATTGGGGCCGAGTCAGACCACTCAGCCCCGCACCACCACTCCATGCTCCACGACGCCAAGCTCTACGGAATCCTCGACCTCGGCTACGTCCCTCAAGACGCCCTCTCGACGACAGCCACTCTCCTTGCCAAGTCCGGTGCTGGCATCGTCCAACTCCGCGCCAAAGGCTTCCTCGAGCCAGAGATCGAAGCCATGGCCTTAGAGGTCCAACCGATCTTCCGCGAAGCCGGCATACCCTTCATCATCAACGATTTTCCGGAGATCGCCGGACGTGTCGATGCCGACGGATTCCACCTTGGCCAAGACGACGGTCCTCGCGAGGCCGGACTAGCTAGGTTCCAGTCCGCCCGTCACCCCAGCCAGCCCGAACGGGTCCCGATCATCGGTCGCTCCACCCACTCCGTCGAGCAGGCTACCGCCGCCCCCGCAGAAGGCTGCGACTACATCGGTTACGGCCCACTGTTCGCTACCCCGACCAAACAAGGCCGTCCCGGCATCGGCCTCGACGACATCGCCGAAGTCCACCAGTGCGTCGAGATTCCGATCTTCTGCATCGGCGGCATCAAGCTCGATAACCTCGCCGCCGTCGCCGCCGCTGGCGCCCAACGAGTAGTCATCGTCTCCGGCCTCCTCGACGCCGGCGAAGCAATTCCGGACAGGGCAGGGGAGATTCTTTCGGTGCTGGGCTGACAAGTACGGCCAAAAGATTATTCGCATCGCTGGCCGCTGAGCAAGGTAGGGGTGGAGCGTAACCGTTAAGATCGCCGCTCGTTGATGAAAGCGGCGCGAAGAGGGGCGATTTCTATCGCTTAGCGTATACCATCCCGCTATGCCAATTCTCCCGTGAACACCCCTCGGATCGCTGAGCCTAGAAACCGCCATAGGGTCGTAACTGTCCTCAGCGTTCCTGAGATGCTTGCGAGCCAATGAGCATAAAACGGTGGCGAGTCCGGTAGGGTAGGCAAGCGGTCCGCCGGAGTCTTAGCTATAGGCCTTACTGTCCCCGCCGAAGGCTTTCTGCGGTGAAGCTGGATCCAACGCATTGACGCGTGCATCGGACATCACATCCTCGAGACTGGTGGACGCGTCGGTATTCTACCTGTGTGACTTTGAGCCTGGCACTTTATCGCCCTTAGGCTCGTGTCTCGTCTTAGCCTCGCTCCCGCCAGAGGTGGCGGTGGCCAGCCGTGGTAGGTTTTGGTCGGTCGTGCGCCACTGGGCGGGGCTCAGCACCGTCGCTTGCAGTAAATCGGTTGGCCTCTATTGGTATCTCTGAATGCCTCGCGGTCGTAGATCTCTCGGGAGTATCGACCGCAAGTCCGCTCTCTTAACGAACCAATGACTTCAAAATCTAGTCCCACCCAAAATTCCAAGCACGATCCTGAGTCTGAGCCTGAATCTGGTCCTGGCTTTTTCCATAGGTTCCTTCTTCGATCCGAAAAACTTCTTGGCCGCCTGAGCCGGGGGAGGGTAGCAGATGACCGGGCCTTCGTGCGGTGTTTTCATGGATACGGATTTCAGGACAAGGCTATCCTCCGTGGCAGGGTAGAGATGAAGCGGGTGTTGCGTGAATCTGATATTGACGATTCAAAACGGCGTAACTTCATGAACATGGCGGCCAACTTCTTCACCAAGGAAATTCCGGGTGCCCATGTGGAGGGAATGGCGGACGGAAATTCCTTCTCGGCGATTTGTGATGATGAAGGATATTTTTCCCATGAGCTGACGGTAGCCCGCCCGTTTTCGCCCTCTCCCGAGCTTTCGTTCACAGCCTATGTTTCCGACGGGACGGCTGAACCCACCCCCTTAACGGAAACTACGCATGGACAATTGTCGATCTGCCCTGATACGGCACAGCGAATCATCATCAGTGATGTCGATGATACCGTCATGGAAACCGGAGCGGCAAAGTTATGGCAGTTGTTGCGCAATACGCTTTTAGAAAATGTCCATACTCGAAAAATATTTCCTGGAGTTTCGGCTTTCTACCGCAAGCTACAAGAGGGGGAGGACGGTAGATCTCAGAACCCGATTTTCTACGTCACAAGCTCACCATGGAATCTGAGAGACTTTATCTTGAAGGTTTTCGAACTCCGGAATACTCCGCGTGGCCCGCTTTTCATGACCGACTGGGGATTGGATGAAGGCAAATTTTTGAAAGCAGGTCACTCCGACCACAAACTCGGAGCTATTCGGCATTTGTTGGATTTTCATGGTGACATGAAGGCTATCCTCATCGGAGATAGCGGAGAAAAAGATCCTGAAATCTACGCTCGAGTAGTGAAGGAATATCCTGACCGCATTGAGGCAGTTTTTATTCGTGATGTCTCGGATGACACACGCGACCAAGAAATCGCCAAAATTATCAAGGCGACCGCCGAAGAGTCCATTCCATTTCATCCAGTAGCCGACACAGATGAGGCGGAATCCTTGGCTAGAGGCCTAAGGCTCATTGTCTAGTTAAATCCAGAAACAGCTAATTCTTCGAGATTCAATTTAGCGTGGGTGACCCCTATTTCCCGTCTTTCTCCAACAGGGACCTTAGTGTTGCCCGACAAACGCCACTTCAATGCCTGCGCGGAGAAGAGTGTCGTGCACGGGGCACCCGATGGATACCGCTTCGGTTTCGCTGAACACGGGATGAGATTCTACTCGACCGACGATGGTCGGTGGATCTTGCAGGGGCCCAAGCTTTCCGCTGCCCTCGTTTTCGCGCTCTTCCTTGTCGGCCACCCGATGGTCCCGGAGAGGTTCTTGCAGAAGGCTGGTGAGTAAGCCCTAATCAGCTCGCTTGTCCCGCCGCCGCCGCGCCTACTACCTCGTAGAGCTTGCCTGTCTTGCGATCGTAGATATAGCGATATAGCAGCAGATCGTAGATCGGAATGTCGTTTGGAACCGACGGGGAGTTTTCGGATTTGAGCGACCCATAAAGGTCGGACATACGTTCTATAGGTGGCGAACAATTTTCGCTCTGCTCCTCTATGACCAAGGCAATGCCTCTCTCTTCCGATTCCATCTCGCTTGTTTTCCCGAATCAACTTTACGAAAACCATCCGGCGATCAAAAACGGCCAAGTTGTCCTTCTGTTCGAAGACCCTCTTTTCTTTGGAACCGATCCTCACTGGCCGCTCCGTATTCACAAGCACCGACTCATTCTCCATCGTGTCTCGATGAAGGCCTATGGGGGAGCCCTCCTAGCTAATGGCCATCGCGTGGAGTATCACGAGTTCCACGAGTTCGAAAGCACCAACGAGTTCCTTGTTCAACTCAAGGAGCGCGGTGTCCGAAACATCAGCCTCTGCGACCCGGTCGATGATATTCTCAGACGTCGGCTCGCCCGAGCGGAAGACGATCTGGGGCTGGATATCGAATCGATAGATTCCCCCAATTTTCTTTCGTCGAGAGCCGAGATTTGTAGCTATTTTCAAGGCTCGAAAAAGCCCATGATGGCGAACTTTTACGCATCTGAGCGGAAGAAACGCGGCATCCTTCTCGATTCACAAGGAAAGCCTCTTGGCGGGAAGTGGTCGCTCGACGCAGAGAATCGAAAGAAGCTCCCCAAAGGGATCGAGGTTCCGCCTGTCCCTAGCATTCCTGCTCCGACTCAGGAGCTTTCCGAAGCCATGTCGTTCGTGGAAACTCACTTTCCTAACAATCCCGGAACTTCCTCGCTTTTCTCTTACCCATCGACACGGCGCGAAGCCCTCGATTGGTTGGAAACCTTCCTCTCGGAGCGGTTTCTTCTGTTCGGCGATTACGAGGATGCGCTGTCGACGGAGCATCGTGTTCTCTGGCACTCAGTCCTTACAGCTCCACTAAATATTGGACTTCTCTACCCGCAGGAAATCGTCGATCGTGCTCTCGCCTTCGCTGAGGAAAACGCGATTCCTCTCAATAGCCTCGAAGGATTCATTCGGCAGATTATCGGTTGGAGAGAGTTTATGAGAGGCATGTACGAACATCATGGCGTCAGCTCTCGGAATTCAAATTTCTGGGAGAACACCCGACCCATGCCCCAGGCATTCTATGATGGAACCACCGGCTTGCCTCCTTTTGACGATGCGGTGAAGCGCCTCAATGACCACGCCTATTGCCATCATATCGAGCGCCTTATGATTCTCGGCAATCTCATGCTACTTTGCCGCGTCGATCCGACCGACGTTTACCGCTGGTTCATGGAACTCTTCATCGATGCCTATGATTGGGTGATGGTGCCAAACGTTTATGGCATGAGCCAATTCGCTGACGGAGGCTTCTTTACCACCAAGCCCTACCTCTGTGGTTCAAACTACTTGAGGAAAATGTCGGACTATCCTGCGGGTGATTGGTGTGCCACTTGGGATGGTCTCTACTGGACATTCATTGATGATCACCGCGATTTCTTTCTCGGTAATCACCGGCTTGCCATGATGGCACGACAACTTGATCGCATGGACCCTGCGAAGCTAGCAACGCACCGAGGCCAGGCTCAGGATTTTTGGGATCGCCTCTGGTAGCCGGTTCGAATTCTTGCTCTGGAGATAAGGGAGGAAGATGTTTTTGATCGTGTGGTTGTGATTTGCCTCCATGTTGCCTCATGCATCTTCTTCTTACTGGGGCCAATGGCTACATCGGTCTCCGGCTCCTACCTGCGCTCCTCGATGCCGGTCATCAGGTGACGGCTGTCGTTCGAGACCGGAGGCGCTTCCCGTGTGCGGAATTTGAAAAGAAGGGGATTCGATTCCGACTCATCGAGGCGGACTTTCTCAAGCCGCAAGCCATGGCAGACTTTCCTACCGATATTGATGCCGCATATTATTTGCTGCATTCCATGGGTGGAGGCGGGGATTTTGTGCAACGGGAAAAGGCGGTGGCTGAGAACTTCATGGCGGCTCTCGCGCCCACTTCGGCACAGCGCATCATCTACCTCAGTGGCCTGATTCCCGACGACAAAAAGCTCTCCCCCCATCTAGCTTCCCGCCGTGCGGTGGAAGACGAACTGGGCGGGGGAAAAGCCGCACTTACCGTCCTCCGAGCCTCGATTATCGTGGGCTCTGGTTCGGCTTCTTTTGAGATCATACGCGATCTTGCAGAGAAGCTTCCTGTGATGATTTGTCCTCGTTGGGTCAATACCCGTTGTCAGCCTATTGCGATCCGAAACGTGATCGAATACCTGTCCGGCTTATTAGACGAGCCCGAGACCGCGCATCGGACGTTCGATATCGGAGGTCCCGAAGTGCTCTGCTATCGAGATTTGCTGGCACGCTATGCCGAGGTCCGTGGGTTGGGGCGCTGGTTTGTACCGGTGCCTTTTCTCAGTCCTAGTTTGTCCTCTTGGTGGCTCTATCTGATGACCACTACTAGCTTTCCGTTAGCACAGGCTCTCGTCGGATCGATGAAGCATGAGACCGTCTGTCGCGGAGAGGGGCTACAGGAGATCCTTCCGATTGAGCTCCTTAGCTATCGTGAGGCCGTGGATCGGGCGCTCTCCCGCATTGCTCAGAATCGGGTGCCTTCCAGTTGGGTGGACTCACTGCGCGACGGCCGCCTTGATCCTCGGTTTCTTGATTTCATTCGAGTCCCTGAGCACGCAGTCTATTCAGATCGGCAAGTAAAGGCGCTAAAGGCTCCTCGGGGCGAGGTCATCGATGCTGTTTGGTCGATCGGTGGCAGCCGTGGTTGGCCATCAATGAACTGGGCTTGGAAAGTTCGGGGAGCCTTGGATCGTCTTTTCGGGGGAATTGGTATTCGCCGTGGCCGCCGCCACGACACCGAACTCCGCCCAGGGGACGCACTTGATTTTTGGCGAGTTGTCCTCGCTGACCGGGAAAATGGACGATTGATGCTCTATGCCGAGATGAAGCTTCCTGGGGAGGCTTGGCTCGAATTCAGGGTCGATGACGTTGGACTCACCCAAACCGCGACGTTTCGGCCTCAAGGACTCTTGGGCAGACTGTATTGGTTCGCGGTATTGCCTTTCCACTGGGTGCTCTTCCCCGGTATGGCAAAACGACTCGCCGAAGCGAAGTTTTAAGTTCACGGCTCAAGCTAGATCATCTCGGATTACGGAAGAGATTTCAGTCTCTTGGGCTTCGAAAAGACGCGTGCAAATGGGGGCGGGTTTAAAGTTCAACGAAGAGCATCTCGGAAGCCCCCTTGCTGGTCGAACCGACCCCAAACAGGGCTCCAGTTGCTGAATGAGGCGTTTTCTCCCAGCCATTAGCTACGGAAGAGTCATTCAACTGTAGCGAGAAAGGATGTGTTCGGTCTTGGTCGCTCTGCTCTGGAGTGCGAGTGAGCGAGATGCGCGCGGTCCGGCAGGGGGGTATTTAGTCGAAACGGAATTGCGAATCGACCTTTCCAAGTCCGATCCGTCCCGTATCTTACGCGATGAAATTGGCAGTCATCGGTTGTGGTAAGATGGGATCGGCTTTGGTGGGTGGCATGGTCAAGTCGGGGGCGTTCAGCCCTGCGGACTTGGTCGGGTTCGATGCCTACCAGCCTTCAGCCGAAGCCTTGTCCAAGGCTTCGGGGATTGGTTTAGCGACGTCTTCGGAACAAGCGTTGGCCGATGCGGAGGGCATGCTTATCTGCGTTAAGCCTGCAGACATCGCGCCACTCGGAGCCGCACTTCGGGGACTGTCTGGTAGATCTCGCCTAGTGATTTCCATTGCTGCTGGGGTGACCCTTGCCAGCCTGCAAGAAGCCTTCGGGAGCGAGCATCGGATCGTGCGAGTCATGCCCAATACACCTGCGTTGGTTGGTATCGGCGTGGCTGGGATCGCGCCGGGCGAAGGAGTCGAAGAAGAGGATCTGGCTGTGGTCGAGAAGATCTTCAGTTCGGTCGGCACGACCATGCAGGTGCCGGAGAAACTCATCGATGCCGTCACTGGTGTCAGTGGCAGTGGTCCGGCTTATGTCTACACGTTTATCGAGGCTCTGGCCGACGGTGGTGTGCTGATGGGCTTGCCTCGGGACAAGGCGATCGAGTCCGCCGCCCAGACGGTTATGGGAGCAGCCAAGATGGTTCTCGAGACCGGGCTCCATCCCGCGCAGCTCCGCGATCAAGTCACCAGCCCCGGCGGCACCACGATCGCCGGTCTGGAAGTGCTCGAGGAAGAAGGGATTCGTTCGGCGGTGATGGGCGCGGTTCGGGCTGCCACTGAGCGGGCCGAGGAGTTGGGTAGGGCGTAGGGTTGGGGGACCGATGCCACGTGTTCCCGTTCCGACGCGATCCAAAGCTCCGGCAAGCTGGAAGCACTCCAAAACATAGCCGTCTCGTTACCCAAGTTTGGAGTGCTGGCGCTTGCGCGCTTGCGACCGCTATGGATGACATAGGCTCGGGAACACGCCCTCCCAGCCGCTCCCACTTGCCACGAGTTCCCGCTCTGGCGCGATCCAAAGCTCCGGCATGCCGGAAGCACTCCAAAACATAGCTGCTCCGTTGGTCAAGTTTGGAGTGCTGGCGCTTGCGCGCTTGCGACCGCTATGGAGACGTAGGCTCGGGAACACGTCTTCTCAGCCGCTCCCACTTCCCACGAATTCCCGCTCCGACGCGATCCAAAGCTCCGGCAAGCCGGAAGCACTCCAAACATAGCTGCTCCGTCGGCCAGTTTAGCTGAGCGCGCTACTGGCCCTACTTGTCGCCGTAAAGCGTGTACGTTCGTATCTTCGTGGTTAGCTCCACCGCCAATCGAATTCTTGTGTCTTCGCGTTTGGCGGAGATGATGTAGTGATTCAGTGACCGCTGCTTGCCGACGGTGAAACTGTCCCAGCGCTCCTTGGTATTCTCGTCTTGAGCCAAGGCTTCGACGAACTCGGCGGCGAGGTCTAGCTCGTCGGGTTCGGGATCGATTTTGATGGTGACGTCGAGTTCAGAACCGAGCTGGATACCGAGCTCGCGCTGCACCGCCTTGCCGACTACGAGGTAGGGGCTTCCTGTTTTGCGCGCTTGGAGGGACCGGCGGATCTCGGTGCCGTTGATCCGAACAAGGACACGGTTGGTCTTGGTTCCGAGCTGTTTGGAGACTTCCCCTGCACCGGGACGACATGGTAGCCGATGTCGTCGAGCCACTGGACGCGGCTTTGAAACGACAGCGGCTTCTTGGGCATGGCTATGAGTGCTTCTCGACCAGAGCTCGGATTGCCTCGACGGTCGGCTCGGTAGGGTAGGTCAGCGGTGTCTTCGGTCGTAGGGCCTCAAGTGTCGGGTGCTTGGACTCGATGCCGATGCTGTCGGTGATCGTCTCGGGGAACTTGGCCGGGTGGGCGGTGGACAGGACGACACTGGGGCGGTCGGGATCGATCTGCTTGAAGCCGCAGGCGGTGTGTGGATCGATGACGTAGTCGAACTGCTCGTGGCACAGTCGAATGGCTTCGCGAATGTCGGCGTCGTTGCTGCGGGTGGCGGTGAAGGTGTCGGGATCGAAGTCCTCGATCGACAGAGACCCCTTCACCTTGAGCTGATCCATGGCGGCGGCGACTGCGGCGCCGTCGCGGTCGCGCAGGTAGAAGAGATAGCGTTCGAAGTTCGATGCGACCTGAATATCCATCGACGGAGCGAGGCTTGGATCGACTGAACCAGGGGAGTAGTCACCGGTGGTGAATAGGCGGTGCATGATGTCGTTCTGGTTGGTCGCGATCTGGAAGCTCGGGATAGGAAGCCCCATCTTGCTGGTCAACCAGCCGGCGAGGACGTTGCCGAAGTTGCCCGTCGGCACGATGAACTCGGGCCCCTTCGGGTGATTGCGGTCGGCTTCGGGAAGCTGGAGCCAGGCGCTGACGTAGTAGATCGATTGGGCGAGGATTCGGGCGAGGTTGATCGAGTTGATCGCGGACAGGCCGTGCTTCGCCTTGAAGTCGAGGTCGCCGAAGATTTCTTTGATAATCCGCTGGGCGTCATCGAACGAGCCCTGAATGGGAATCGGGTAGATGTTGTCTGCTCCGGTGCAGGTCATCTGGCGTTCTTGGAGTTCCGAGATCCGCCCGTCTGGGTAGAGGATGAAGACGTTGACGCCTTGCTTGTTCGCCAGGCCAGAGATGGCGGCCGCGCCGGTGTCACCCGAGGTCGCGCCGAGGACGTTGATCGGCGTGCCACTGCGACGGATCTGGTCTTCGAACAGATTGCCAAGAAGCTGCAGACCGAAGTCCTTAAATGCCAGGGTAGGTCCGTGGAACAGCTCAAGAACGTGCAGTCCGTCACGGAGTGTGCGCAAGGGCGCGTCGAAGTCTGCGTAGGATAGATCGACCAGTTGCCGCAGTTCGGCGGATGTGTGAACCGTGTCGAACAGAGAGAGGAAGCCGTGAGCAAGTTCCGGGTAGGACTTGTCCTGCCACCCTGCGAGTAGGGGGCCTACGTCAGGAAAAGTCTCTGGCACATAGAGGCCGCCGTCGGGAGCGAGCCCGGTGGCGAAGGCCTCGGTGAAGGTGAGTCCGGCAGACTGTCCGCGAGTGCTTTGGTAGAGCATGGCAGATGCTAACGCCCGAACGCCTGACTTCGCAAGCGGAGTCGGGTGGTAGGGATGGATTCCGGGTTGTGGTGCTTGACTCGACCGAGGAGTCCGCCGCCGAGGCGTTGCGATTAATCGATCAATCAGCAGACTGGCGGTATGACTGAGGCCTGAGCCTGCGATATCTCAGATCTGGAGTCGGTGCGCGCCGCTGTGACGCCACATCCCCGGATCGACGTCTTGGTAAACAATGGTGGCATCGAAGCCATCCGCAATGTCGAGACCACCAGGTCGGAGGTTGCCTATCTCAGCCACTTCATGACTCTGCTTTCTGGCGATGTCATCTCTACCGGCACGCCTCCAGGAGTTGGTTTCGGTTTCGATCCCCCGCGTTACCTCAAGCCGGGTGACATTGCGGAACTCGGAATCGCAGGGCTCGGCGAGCAGCGTCAAGAGGCGAAGGCTTGGAGCGCGAGTTCGTAGGAGGCCTAGATCGAAAGCACCCGCGGCAGGAACACGACCAGCCCGACGACGGCGGCCGCTAGGCTACTGATTAGAACCGCCGCTGCTCCGGCATCCTTCGCTAGGCCAATCAATTCGTCCTCGTCACTCGAGGCTCGGTCGCCGAGTCGCTCGATGCCGGTGTTCAGGCATTCGGCGGTCAAGACCATGCCGATCGACAGGAGAAGCAGGGCCCATTCCCAGCGCTCGATCTGGAAGAAAATTCCGGCCCCGATCACAGCTACAGTGATCGCCGAGTGGATCCGCATGTTCTGCTCTGAGGCCAGAACCTGCCGAATCCCCGCGAAGCCAAAGCGGAAACTACTCCTGAGTTTTCCGAGATCCAGCATGGCGAAAGGTGGAGCCGACGAAGGGATTCGAACCCTCGACCTACAATTTACGAAACTGTTGCTCTACCAACTGAGCTACGTCGGCGTCGTGGGGGAGGATTCTAGCCTCCACCGGTCATAGGTCAAATGGTGGCTGAGAAAAGATCGGGAGTAAGTAGGCACGAGGCGCCTCGGACCACTGCTTCTCTTTCTAGGCCTGGAAATACTGCAGATCCTTGAGGCTGAATCGTGCTGGTGGAACCTCGGCGACGTCACCATTTTCCATCCGAATCCGGACCGTGCTGCCTTCGATTCCGAGGAGCGTGGCTTGGATCGCCTTACTGTCGGTCGAGCGAAAGGTTTTCGGCTTCTCTTCTTCCATGGGAGTCTCTTCCTCGGCCGCTCTGGGTTCGATTGCTCAGCAGAGGCGAAGGAATCCCTTGTTCTCTCCGGTGAGGCGGACCCGGATTGTGTATTCGTCGGTATCGAGTGGCTCGGCCAACTGGGTGGTCACCGTAGTCTGGGGGGACTAGTCGATTCGAATACGAGGCATCCATCGACGATTTCCAGATCGCGTTTTCCGTTGATCTGCTAGCCTCCCACTAGAGCGCCCAGCGAGGAGCGCCGAGTAGGGGAGGAGAAGGGCGAGGGAAGAGGTCAGAATCGCAGGTCCGGGGGAGCGGGAGTTCATCATAGCGAATTGGTGCGCTCGAAAATAGCGTCGGATTCACAGTCGAGCAGGACTTTTCGGACACCTGGGCGCGCGGCATAGTCAAAGGCCACCATCGCTTCGTCAAGCGGGTAGGTCTTCTCTAACAACGGCGCGGTCTGGACGACTCCAGACGAGAGAAGTTCGAGCGCTCGGTCGAACGGGCCGCAACGGGAACCGACGACCCGGATTTCGTTGACCACGATCTGGGCGAGAGACGAGGCAAAGCCGGCGAAGGGATTTGCTTCGGGGTCGTCCGCGTAGGTGCTCTTCAGCACGATGGTGCCCCCGGGTGAGCAGAGATCGACGGCAAAACGGAGTCCCGTGGCATTAGCAGTCGATTCGATGATCAGCGGAGCCTTGGGGAAGCCGCCTTCCGATGGAGTCTCGGCCGACAGGGTGGGGAAGCCCAGCTCGCGCGGTAGTTCGAGAGATCGTTCGGAACGTCCGATGACCGTCACCTTGGCTCCCTCATGGCGTAGCACCTGGGCGCAGAGAAGGCCGAGTCGTCCGGGGCCGATGACGACGGCTTCCTGGTCCCGAACATCGACTTGCTCGGAGATCCTGGCGGCGGCAGCAAGCGGCTCGGCAAAGACCGCAACTTCGTTGGGCAGTGATTCCGGGACTTCGAGCAGGTTCGCCACTGGGATCGTCGCGTATTCGGAGAAGATGCCGTCCCGCTGGACAATGCCGAGCACGGTTCGATCCGGGCAGTGCTCGGGGCAACGGTCGGCTCCGCAGGTTCCGTCGCAGTCCGGGGAAACGTTGATCGTTGCCACCACCCGTCGCCCGATCCATTCGGGCGCGTCCTCACAGGCTTCGACCACGCCGACGAACTCGTGCCCGAGAATACCGTCGAACGGGTAGTAGCCCCGGACCAGCTCAAGGTCGGTCGAGCAAATCCCAGCGAGTTGAATCCGCACCAAAGCCTCCCCAGGTGCTGGAGTCGGCTGGGGAAGGTCGGATCGCAGACAGAGTCGGCCTTGAGAGAGATGAACAGCACGCATGGGTGGGAGACCGTCGCGGCGACCGTGGGATCCGTCAATCGGGGGGGGAAGGGTAGGTTGGAGAGCGTTGTCGCTGGGTTGTCCACGGTCGGGGGCCGCATGGTAAACCGTTCTCGACATTCAGGCGGGCACTCGACATTCAGCCGGACAGTTGGCTTGCCTTACGGCCATCGTCCGCAGTCCTCTGACGTATTCCTCCCATGTCCGACCCCATCCGCTCTTCCTTCATCCGTTCCGTAGCCGATCTCCTGCGTGGCGACGCAAAGCCATCCGAATACGGCAAGATCAGTCTGCCTTTCACCGTCCTCCGGCGCAACACCCTCTCCGCCGCCGGCCTACGGGGAAGAGTTTCGACTACATTGCTCTCCAATCCGCCCTTCGGCGTCGAGTGAAGAAGATCGCGACCGAGATCAAGAGCAACCTTCGTGTAAAGATGCAGATTTCTTCCACCGAGATGGCGCAAAGTTGTTTCTCGACGTAGTCGTTGTAGGTCATTCCGCGTGAGCGGGCCTTCATCGATCAGAGGATTCTCTTGGGTGGTGTGATCGCACTACGATGCGAACTTAGGGGCTACGGAACGCCTACTCTTACTTTGTGCTAAGGAAGTTGTCTCGATCCTGCTCAGTTAGGCAAGAGATCGCCTCACGGAAGTTGGCAGGGACGGCGACTCCTTTTACTTTCTTGGTCACGGCATCAAACCGGACGTAGGCGGCTGAGATTTTGCCAATTCCATGCACAGCGCGATCCGATTCGACCCGAAACAGGTAGTGGACCGAGCGCTCGCCCAGTCTTTCTACTCCCAAGACCACACGGAAGGTCTGTTCGAACCGTAGTGGGGCGACGTAGTCGAACGAAGCGTGGACCCTCGGCCAGCCGTGGCGGTTGCCGTCGGCATCGCCGCTGTGGCCATCGACGACCGACATGCCGAGCGAGCGGAGAAAGGCGTGCTCGGTGCGTTCGGCATAACGAAAGAATTGGGTGAAGTGGACGATCCCAGCCATGTCGGTCTCGGAAAATTCCACAATCATTTCTTTCTCGAAGGTCGATGCCATGTCGAATCATCCCCCGTGATGTGGTTGGCCACAATGCGAAATGCCTTGTCCCGACTGAAACCACGGCGGCCGGGGAGACGTAGTCAGTGGAGATGATCTGTTCGAATCAGTATGACGTAATCGTAGTGGGAGCTGGTCCGGCTGGTTCTACAGCATCGGCTTTGCTCGCGGAGAAGGGCCGTAGGGTCCTGCTTTTAGAGAAGGAGGCGATGCCGCGCTACCACGTGGGCGAGTCACTGATGCCGTTTTGCTGGTTCACGCTCGATCGCCTGGGGGTGACGGAAAAGATGGAGGAGCATCGCTTTGTCCAAAAGCTCAGTGTCCAGTTCGTTGCTCAAGACGGAGCCCAGTCCCGGCCGTTCTACTTTTTTGAGCACAACGAGCACCCGTCTTCCTACACCTGGCAAGTCGAGCGGAAGGAGTTCGATCAGATGCTTTACGAGAATGCTGGGGAGAAGGGCGCGGTCGTTCAGGATCGGACTAAGGTGACGAAGTTGATCAAGGCGGAGTCGGGTCGTGTTGAGGGCGTTGTCGCCCAGCACGAGGATGGTTCGACCCTGGAATACCACGCATCGCTGGTCATCGACTGCACTGGCCGAGATGCTATGGTCGCTTCGAAAGAGGGCTGGCGAGACCGCGATCCCAAGCTCAACAAAATTGCTCTGTGGACCTACTATAAGGGGGCGATGCGCGATGAGGGGCTGGCGGCAGGCTCGACCACCGTTGCCTATATTCCGGATCGAGGCTGGTTCTGGTACATTCCGCTCAAGGACGATGTCGTCAGTCTGGGCGTGGTGGCAGAGCGCGACTACCTCTACCGCGACCCGGAAGTTCGCGACCCGCTACAGATCATGGAGCGCGAGATCAAGGAGAACGTCTGGGTAAAAGAGCACCTCGCCAGCGGAGAGCAGTTCGGCGAGACTTGGGCGACCGGCGAGTATTCCTACCGCACCCGCCACAGTGCGGCGGACGGTGTGGTGCTGGCGGGCGATGCCTTCGGTTTTCTCGATCCGGTTTTCTCCTCCGGTGTGTTTCTTGCGCTGAAGAGTGGCGAGATGGTAGCCGACGCCGCTGATGCCGCCTTGGAAAACGGCGGCGCTCCAGTGGCCGCAGACTTTGCCGAATACGGCGAGGCCCTGTGCGAGCACATCGAGACCATGCGCAAGATCGTCTACGCCTTCTACGACGAGGGCTTCAGCTTCGGTAAGCTAATCAAGGCCTACCCGGATCTGCGTCCGAGCCTTACGGACTGCCTGATCGGCGATGTGTCGAAAGACTTCGATCAGCTGTTCAAGCGCATCGGCGAATTCGCCATGCTGCCGAAAGAAGTGGGGACGAGTCGGCCAGTGTAGATTTTCTGGTTTAAGGCGAATGGCTCTAGTTAAGGGAATGTAGAGGAGGGTCTCCGCACCCGACATAAAGCTGGCTCGGGTAGCGCAGCGGGTGCGGAGACCCTTTTCTACAACCGAGACCGAACTAGTAACATTAGGCCTCGAGGTGCGGATGTGCGGATGTGCGGGGATTGTGGGAGCAGCGTGAAGGCCGTAGCGACTAGCAACCTGCTTGCCTAATAAAGAAACACGGCATCAACGCGACCTTCCGACCGAAGGCGACGGTCAGCGACCCTTCTAAGCAGCCTGCCCCAAATCTCCTCAAGGGTGCCCCAGAACCGTCAGCCCCTGGCCAGGTCTA
>ENA-ORXR01001736-ORXR01001736.1-marine-metagenome-genome-assembly--contig:-NODE-1736-length-22354-cov-15.296045_pt1 | contig 22354 bp, 14 predicted proteins | sample MGYA00237866_ERZ511479 | MGnify/ENA metagenome assembly ERZ511479 | reverse complement strand
TCGGAGACCGTAGACGCATCGCCGCACGCGGCCAAGAGCGCCGTCATGGCCAAGAGAGAAACTGACTTCAAAGTCACAGAGCTAGACATAATAATCCTCATCTAGATTTAAAACAAAATCGGGGCGTCGAACAAACACGCCGAAAAGGCGTATTTTGAAGCTTACTTCGGCTTAAAATTTCTACCAGAAGACAACGTATAAAACGACGAGGATAATCGAGATGATTACCGCCCAAACATTGAAGCTGGCAGCCGTTTTAAACTGCACATCTCCGACAGGAACCAATCGTTCTTCTTCCGGCGATTTAGTCAAATGACTGGCGACGATAGCAAGGACCATACACATCAAGAAGATAACCCAAATTCGATTAACGAAAGAGAGTTCAATCGAACCCATCTTAGTCAACTTGTAGAGAACGCCTGAAACAATGACGGACACAATAAGAGCCGTAAATGCTCCAATCGAATTGGCCCGTTTATAGAACATGCCGAGAAGAAATACGGCCACCACACCCGGCGCTATAAAGCCCGTCAAATCTTGAACCAATTGGAAACCAGATTCAAAACCTCCAATAAATGGCTTAGCCACAAGGACCGCAATCACCATCGCTGCTACAGACACAATTCGTCCTACATTGACATAGTGCTTATCATCGCGATCAGTCGCGATATTGGTTTTATAGACATCCATTGTAAAAATTGTAGAGATCGAGTTCACCATTGACGCCAGAGACGACACGATTGCTGCAATTAGGGCAGCAAAAATCAAGCCGCGCAAACCAGAAGGCATCAACCCCATAACAGAAGGATAGGTACGATCAGTTTTCTCATTCAATAAATCCGCATCCAACGCCCCGAACTCAGGCATCGCCAGCATGACGGCTGCAATTCCCGGCACCACAATAATCAAAGGCATAATGAGTTTCAGTGCTGCTGCGAATATAAGACCCTTTTGGGCTTCCGGCAGATCTTTAGCCCCGAGTGCACGCTGGATGATATATTGATTAAAGCCCCAGTAATTTAGGTGCAAAATCCAAAGGCCGCCTAAAAGCGTCCAGATTCCCGGCATGGCATCATACCCGGTTGGGTTTTCATCTTTGTCAAAAATCATATCGAATTTATCGGGAAGCTCGGTGTAGAGACGTCCAAAGCCATCTGTGACTGATCCCCCGCCAATCATCGACATCGTCAACCAGGCAATGATCAGGCCACCAATGATTAAGATCACGACTTGAATAATATCGGTCAGGGCAACAGCTTTCAGACCGCCAAAAATTGAATAGGCAATCGCGAAAGCGCCAAGCGCGGCCATTGCGGGAAACACGCTCAGTCCCGTGAGAACTTCCACCGCTAAGCCGCCTAGCCAAAGCACAACCGTCAAATTAACGACGGTGTAAAGCGCTATCCAATAAATCGACATTGTCGTCTTAACGCCGTGACCGAAGCGTTGGTCCAAAAACTGCGGCATCGTATAGATTTCGCGCTTCAAGAAAATTGGCAGGAAATATTTTGCAACGAGGATCAAGACGATCGCGGCTTGCCATTCATAGGCGGCAATTGCGAGGCCGATACGATACCCCTCCCCGCTCATACCGATGATTTGCTCGGCTGAAATATTCGCCGCAATCAAGGACGCCCCGATAGCCCACCAAGGAAGCGACTTCCCCGCAAGGAAGTAATCTTCGGTCGTTTTGACGGTGCCTTTCGGCTCCCGTGAAACATATATAGCCACACCAAATAGGATGACAGCGTAAAAGGCCAGGACGATAAAGTCCAAACTGGTGAGAGACATGATTTCCCCTTTTGTGCGCCCTGAACATCTAAAAATCAGAGTCGTTTTCTTGCTTTTGACGTCAAAATGACAGCGGTGTCAATTCATTCCGTAAAGTTTGCGCAAAAATAAATGCGATAGTTACGGGAATTGACACCGCTGTCATTATTGGTAGCAAGGCAAGAAATAAAAACAATAACTGGGGAGCCTCGCGAGAATGTATCTTGGTATTGATATCGGTACTTCCGGCGTAAAAGCCGTGATCTTGGATGATTCCCAATCGGTCATTGGTGAAGCGGCAAGCCCCTTGGCGGTGTCACGGCCGCATCCACTTTGGTCAGAACAAAATCCAGAGGATTGGTGGCGCGCGGTAAATGTCGCTGTCAAGAAACTAAACCCCAAAGCCAGAGCGGCCGTAAGAGCCATCGGCCTATCCGGACAAATGCATGGCGCGTCTTGTCTGGACGCTCAAGACAAAATCATAAGGCCGGCTATTCTTTGGAATGACGGGAGAAGTGGGCAGGCCTGCGAAGAGATGATGACCGCCCTGCCCGCTTTAACGCGCATCACCGGGAACCTTGCCATGGCGGGTTTCACAGCTCCAAAAATTTACTGGATGCGTGAACATGAACCTGAAAACTACGCGCGCATTGCAAAGGTTCTGCTACCAAAAGATTATGTTCGCCTCTTAATGAGCGGTGATTATGCGTCCGATATGTCGGACAGCGCAGGGACACTCTGGCTAAACGTTGAAAAGCGGCATTGGTCGGATGACGCGCTTGCTCTCACAGGGCTCACCCAAAACCACATGCCAAAGCTCTTCGAAGGGAGCGAGGCAACAAGCAAGCTCTTGCCACAAGTCGCAAATGACTGGGGGATGCAGCAAGTTCCTATCGCCGCCGGCGGCGGGGATAATGCGGCGGGGGCCGTTGGGTCGGGATCAATAAATGCCGGAGAAGGCTTTATTTCGCTGGGAACGTCGGGCGTCGTCTTTCTTACAGATGATGCCTATCAATCCAATACGGACGGCGCCGTACATAGTTTTTGTCACGCCCTGCCAAACCTCTGGCACCGTATGAGCGTCATTTTATCCGCGGCCAGTGCAGTTGATTTCGTCTCAAAAATAACGGGTTATGAGCGCCCGGTAGATTTATATGAAGCGGTGGCTACCGCTAAGACACCGAGCCGTGGGCCTATCTTCTTGCCTTACCTTTCAGGCGAAAGAACCCCTCACAATGACCCTACTGCAAAGGGAGCGTTCTTTGGTCTGAGCCAAGATGATACTGCGGTCACCCTTGCGCAAGCTGCGCTGGAGGGCGTCGCCTTCGCCCTTGCTGACGGTATTGATGTATTGAAAAAAAGCGCCTCACCGATCAAGACTTTATCCGTGATTGGCGGTGGGGCGCGATCTTCTTGGTGGGGCCAGGTAATTTCATCGGCGCTGGACATGCCTTTGACGTACAGACAGGCTGGGAACATTGGCCCTGCATTCGGAGCGGCCCGCCTTGCGCGGCTTTGCCTGAACGAAGACAAATATGAAGACATTTGCACGCCACCCCCGATCTCTCACGTCATTGAACCGAACCGTGAGATGGCCAGTCTCTACGCAACCCGAAAAGAGACGTTCCGTCAATTATATCTCTCAACCAAGCACCTGACCTAAGTGGACCCCTTATTATGACAGGCTATTTCGACCACATAAATCCAATAAAATTTGAAGGACCGGACAGCGACAATCCTTTTGCTTTTAAATATTATGACCCGAAGAAAATCATCATGGGGAAAACGATCGAAGAACATCTCCGCGTGGCAGTCTGCTATTGGCACACGTTCTGCTGGGATGGCGCCGATGTTTTTGGCGGCGGTCCATTTAACAGGCCGTGGCATGGGTCGGGTAAAAATGACCAAGCCGCCGCGGACGCAAAGCTGGATGCAGCTTTTGATTTCTTTGATCGCCTGGGCCAACCCTTCTTTTGCTTTCATGATGTTGACGTCATGGCCGACGCCGAAACGCCCAAAGAACATGTGAAAAACTTCACCGCAATTGTCGACAAAATTGAAGCGAAGATGGCACAGCATAAAACGAAGCTTTTATGGGGCACGGCAAATCTCTTCTCTCACCCACGATACATCGCCGGAGCGGCTACAAATCCAAATCCGGACGTAACGGCCTTTGCCGCGCTTCAGGTTCAACATTGTCTGGAAGCAACCCACAGGCTTGGCGGCGCAGGCTACGTATTATGGGGCGGCCGCGAAGGGTATGACACAATTCTCAACACAAATGTCGGCCAAGAGATGCAGCAACTCGGCCGCTTTTTATCCATGGTTGTCGAGCACAAACATAAGATTGGATTCAAAGGGGATATCTGGATTGAACCCAAACCGCATGAGCCAACCAAGCACCAATATGACCGAGATGTCGGGACTGTCTTCGGCTTCCTGAAGGAATATGGGTTAGAGAATGAAGTGGGCGTCAATATCGAGCCAAACCACGCCACACTAGCCGGTAATAGTTTCGAGCATGAAGTCGAAATGGCGAATGCCTTTGGTATTTTCGGCTCAATCGATTTCAATCGCGGCGACCCACAAAACGGATGGGACACAGACCAATTCCCTAATGACCTCCGCGAAACGACCCTTGCGCTCTACTATATTTTAAAAGGCGGTGGATTCAAAAATGGCGGATCTAACTTTGACGCGAAAGTCCGCAGGCAATCTTGTGATGCTGAAGATTTATTCTACGGTTATATCGGCGGAATGGACCTGCTCGCCCGCGCGCTTATCAATGCGGCGGATATGATAGAGAATGACAAACTTGAAGAGTTCAGGGCCGCGAGATATGCCGGTTGGAATAGCGGATCCGGCGCAAAGGTGCTGTCCGGGAATATGACATTGGCCGATTTTGCCACTGATGCCCTTAAAGACAACACGTCCCCGCAGCCTGTGTCCGGACGTCAAGAGATGCTTGAAAATTACGTAACCAATAGCGTCAAGTGAGGTTCGACACTGCGCACGAAATCTTCACTGAACCTTCACAAAAGAGTATAGCATCCGTCACACGACTCAGGCACGTCGAAAAACCGAAATCAATCCGATGGGATCATTCAGACGTGTGTTATAGCTCGAATCAAGTTGGAGGCTTAGCGTGATGATTAGTAACAGTACTCATATTGTATCAGGCTATGATACCGAATTATCCAGCCTCACAAATGACCTGACCGATCTAGGCACGCTTGTCAGCGAAATGGCTGAAGACGCCATGCAGGCGTTCAAGAAACGTGACAGCATTAAAGCCCAAGAGGTCATCGACAGAGACGCGACGGCCAATGAACTTCAGTTCAAAGTTGATGAAGCGGTACACCGCATCATCGCGCTGAGAAATCCTGTTGCGCAGGACCTGCGCAGAATCATTGGTGCCACGCGAATTGCGTCAGACCTTGAGCGCGTCGGCGATTTGGCTGAAGGTATCGCGAAACGCGCAATGATCATTAATGAAGAAAAACGCATCGATATGGCGAGATCAGTATACCGTATGGGAAAACAAGTCCGTATCCAATTAGCGGGCGCGCTTGATACACTCTTAAAAGGCGACGCTATTGCGGCGCTACATTATTGGCAGGCGGATAGCGACATTGACGATCTCTATGACTCCATCTTTCGCGAACTCGTTACAGTGATGATGGGTGACCCGCGTACAATCCCGGCCTGCACAGAACTTCTTTTTGTCGCGAAAAACTTAGAGCGCATCGGCGACCACGCAACAAATATTTGCGAAGCCGTCTATTTCACGATTAAAGCGACACAATTGATTAGCGACCCCGCCTTAGAGAATAATTTTAATCTCGAAGCCACGGGTGGTGAATCCACTTAAATTACAAAACCGAGTAGCCAGAAGACAATCGTCCCAATCACCAAGGCAATTATCGTTTGATGTCTATAAGCCTTCGCCAACAAGCCCACCAAAATCCCGCCAAAGACGACACCCAGTAATAGAATTGCAACGAGCTTTTGATAGCTTTTAAAAAGCTGCGGCCCATGCCCCTTGTGCAGCTCCATGAGCGACCTAACAGTATTAGGCTTCACCCGAGTCGCGGTTAAGCCTTGGGGCGTATTCGCAAATTCTAAATAGGTTTTAGACGTCGGGCGTAATTGGATTAATGATCCTCGATTTCTAACATATTCAAAATCATGATTGAGATTGGCTCTTTGAAGTAGCGCTTTGACGTCAACCTCCAGTGTTTCGCTTTCAAAATCCAAAGCCGAACCCGCCGGTAAAGCCACACGTTCCGTCGTCGCGGCGCCCTTGATGTTCATCAGGTAAAGGCCGCCTGAAATCGCGTGCAGCGCAAATGCCGGCGCCATCAAACCGGCAAACCAAAGGTGAGCCAAGATAAGATACTTCCGAAATTTCGGCGACATATGAACAACCTCTTATTAAGAATGGTTCGCAATAACTGGAGGAAGCTTAGAGGTCAACTCTCATGAGCGGGTCCGCTTTTAGTTTATGTAAAACGCCCCTCCTAAGGTGCCGGGGTCATGCAACCACATACATTTGACGAGCATTTAGCGCAGGACCAATTCCACAAACCAATTTCAATAGCATAATCTTTGGATCAATACGTTATGGCGCATAGAGTGGTAATGCCAATAACACTAACATGTCATTGGATTCAAAAATGCCTTCGAATTGCCAAACGACAGATTCGATCTCTCTATGAAGCCAAGGACAGGCTAAGGCATTAATTTTGATAGAAAAATCCTGACTTACTAAAACCAAAATTAAATTCACCAAGGACAGCAGACCGGACAAATGAACTACGGGAATTCAGAAAAACTAAGTCACAAATTATCAGAGTCATTGGTAGACACCGTTTACATGAATTGGCATAGAGTCTGCGAGTAAGAATATAATATTGATCGCGTAGGAGCAAGAATATGTCCAAACCAACCATCGGCTTCATAGGCCTCGGCCTTATGGGCGGCAATATGGTGGAAAACCTACAAAAGCGTGGGTTCCCAGTTATTGTTATGGACCTTAATCAAGACGCCGTAGATGCGGTTTTGGCGCGCGGCAACGCAACGCAGGCAAGCAGCCCTAAAGAACTCGCTGAGAAAAGTGATATTGTTCAGTTCTGCCTAACAACCTCTGCGGTTGTTGAGAAAATCGTTTATGGCGACAACGGCGTGTTGGCCGGCATTAAAGAAGGCTCCGTTCTCATTGATTTCGGAACATCTATTCCGGCGTCAACACAGAAAATCGGCGCTGACCTCGCGAAGAAAGGCGTTGGCATGATCGACGCCCCTCTCGGACGCACGCCTGCTCACGCAAAAGACGGATTGCTCAACATCATGGCAGCTGGCGACAAGGCCACATTCGACAAATATGAGTCCATGCTCAAGGAACAAGGAGAGAATGTTTTCTATCTTGGCAAACTCGGCGCAGGCCACACAACAAAGCTCATCAATAACTTCATGGGCATGACAACCGTTACGGCCATGTCGCAAGCTTTCGCAGCCGCAGAACTCGCGGGCGTCGATCGTCAGCAGCTCTATGATATCATGTCATCCGGCCCGTCTAATTCACCATTCATGAAGTTCTGTAAGAACTACGCCGTCGACGGCGTCAGCGATCTTGGCTTCTCAATCAACAATGCAAACAAAGACCTAGGCTATTTCGCCCAAATGGTTTCAGATCTGGGTTCAAAGTCATTGGTCGCCGAAGCGACATCAAAGAGCCTGCAGGCAGCCGTCGACGAGGGTATGGGCAATCTAAATGTTCCTGAGATCTTCGATTACTTTGTAAAACTGAAAAAGTAGCCTCGGCGCGAACGTTTGAAAATTCGAAGCCGAACTTAAAATCCGTTATCTTAAATTATTAGGCCCTGACCTTGGAAATGGAGTTCCAAGGTCAGGGCTTTTTATTGTCGGCGTTTTGATGCAGCGCTCGCCCGGCTACTCTGCCGCGAGACCGTTATTTAAAGCTGTCCGAACTTCTCCACCACCCCGCCAATCGCCATATAGGCGATAATGAGTGAGAATAGAAAAATCGCGGCTAGGGCAATATTCTTGGGAAGCGTATTTCTGTGCTTCCCCATTAAAGCCTTGCGATTAGTTAAAATGAATATGCAAACGACCGTCAGTGGTAAAATCATGACGTTAAAGGCCTGAGACATAATCATCACCAAGACGGGGCGCGCGCCCATCAAAGGCACGACCAGCGCCAGTAGGGAAATGAAGAACACCATCAGGCGATATTTCGGCAGCGTCATATCTCGTTCCGTGCCTCGGTAATCACAGATCAACCAAGGTATCATAAGCACATTCGGGAATTGTGACGACACACCCGCGGCAATTATTCCAATTGCAAAGATTGAAACAGCAAATGAGCCTGCGAGTGGTTCAAGCAATTCAATCATCTGCGACGCCCGGGTCAGGCTTATCCCTGCGGCATGCAACGTTCCCGCAGCGGCGGCCATTATCGACGCACTGATGATAAACATGAGACCGACAGAGACCAGCGCATCATTCCGCTGGGTCTTCTCATCAGCCAATGTCCACCCCGCTTCCTTCACGAGTGTCGTCCGAATAATAAAAAGCCCGGAAAAAACCGTGGTTCCCACCATCGACGCGATAACAAGCAGAGCCCCGCCTGCCCCGTCATCAGCCGCCGTCTCTGGCACAGCCGGGATCAAGCCTTTCAAAATATCGATTGGCGGCGGCATCATGATGAAGAAATTTATCAGGAAACACGCCGACATAACCGCCACGATGACAGCCAGGCTGCGTTCAAAAAATTGGGTTTTACCATTCCAGAAAATGAAGAAGACCATCGCTGAAAATGCCGCCGCGAACCAAATCGGTGCGATACCGCCGTCAATCACTGTTTTCGACCATTCGAAGCAAATATCTGCAACGATTCCCATGACCCCCATGACACTTCCGGCCACGCCCAAACTCAAAGCCAAGATGAAATATAGACCGACAAGAGGGTGAATGTGTTTCTTGAAGGCCTCTAGGGCCGTCTCGCCCGTCACAAGGGTGTATCGGCCGTATAAGTTGATCATGAAAAATGTGCAGAGGCAGGACGCAACTATCGTCCAGAGCAATGTCATACCATAATCAGCACCCGCTTTGGCCATAGCGGTGACGCTGCCGGTTCCCAAATTGAACCCCAGAAGAAAAATACCGGGCAGAAATAAAGCCAATCCCCTCATGAACTTTTGAGAAAAGCTCAAGGGCGCGGGCTTTTCAATATTTCCATATTCACTCATAACGCCGCTTTCTGATTTAGTGAGGACAAAGCACGGATGACTCCGCGTACTTCAGCAACGCCCTTCAGGCGTCCAATGCCCGAATATCCCGGATTTCCGGCTTTATCGATATCGTCCATCATTTGCAGACCGTGATCCGGGCGAATAAAAATTTCGTTCCCGACCGAACTGTCCGCACCGCGCCGCATTTCTTCATCGAGTAATTCCTTGATGACTTGAATCATATCAATGTCGCTATCGAGATGGCTGGCTTCATAGAAAGACCGCTGCTCATCAGCATCACGGCTCACGCCGCGCAAATGGGAGAAATGGATACGCGGTCCAAATTGCCTTGCCATAGCAGGAAGGTCGTTATCGGGCCGGCTGCTGTAAGTCCCAACACAGAGCGTTATCCCATTAGACGGGCTTGGGTGCGCGTCGAATAATATGTCCAAATCATCCGCCGTACAGATAATGCGCGGCAGCCCCAACATATCACGCGGCGGATCGTCAGGGTGAATGGCCAGCTTGACACCCAGCTCTTCGGCGCGAGGCAAGACGGCTGACAGGAAGGCAAACAGATTTCCGCGCAACGCCGCGGCATCAATGTCTTTGTAATTACCAAGCATATCACGGAAATCGTCCAATCCGTAGCTATCCGTCATTTTCCCGGGTAGGCCTGCGATTATATTATTTGTGAGCTGCGTCCGTTCAGCCTCGCTCATAGAGTCAAAAATATCGCGCGCTTCAGCTATCTCGGCATCTGTATAGTCACCGTCCGAAATCTCGCGCTTTAGGATAAACAGATCAAAGGCTGCAAATTTTTTCTGGTCAAATCGCAGAGCGTAAGCCCCGCTCGGCAATTTATATTTCAAATCTGTGCGGGTCCAATCGATGACCGGCATAAAGTTGTAGCAAATGGTTTTGATCCCGCACGCTGCGAGATTTTCCATCGTCTTGATCCAGTTGAAGACATATTTCTCATGACCGGGGCGCGCGAGCTTTACGTCCTCATGGACAGGGATACTCTCGACAACGGTCCATTTGAGCGGGGCCAGTTCAGGCCCTGAGTCCTCGATAAGAGATTGATAGCGACGGATGTCTTCGAGTGGCCAAACTTCGCCTGCCGGGATGTCGTGCAGGGCGCTGACAATATCCGTGACACCTGTCTGGCGGATTTCATCAATTGTAACCGGATCGCCGGGACCAAACCATCTCCAAGACTCGCGCATAATATTCTCTGATGTTTGAAATTAGACCTCTGTCGGTCAATTCTTGTAATAAAAAAAGCGCCGCACGGAAACCCGAACGGCGCTCAATAACTTAGCTATCTAGCAAATGCTTAGAATGTGTAGCTTCCGCCGAAGGTAACTCTACGATCAGCAATACCTTGAGCACATAACATTGCACCATCATTGACACAGTACTGAAGAATGTCTGATTTTGTAATGTTTACAGCCTCAACACCAACAGTGAATTGGTCAGTTACGTCATAGCTAAGGCTACCGTTCAACTGTCCTCTGGCCGATGTCGTAACAGGGAAACCAAGCGTACTGTTCAAGCTAGCGCCCGCAGCCGTATCAAGCGTACGGAACTTATCACGCCATGTGTAACGCAGACGAGCTGAAAGGCCATATTTTTCATAGTAACCTGTCAAGTTGTAAGCATGCTTGGAGTTATCCAAGAGACCTTGAAGAGCCGTGACCCTTACGAAGTTACTTTGGTCATAAATCCCATTAATTGCATTGAAAATATCTGTACCACGTGTCGCAGATGAGTTCGTTACGGAACCACCACTAAACTCTTGATACGTATAGTTCGCGATAAAGCCAAAGCCTGACGCGAAACCGAGACGATCTTCAAAACCTGAAAGGTCATATTGTAGAGAAGTTTCAATACCTTGCTGCGTTAGCTTCTCAGGATCGTTAACTCTCGTGTCTGCATCCACACATAAACCTGTCGTGCCCAAAGGCGCGAAGATATTTGCCTGTGCAGCCGGGTTAAATATACCGCCACCTGGACAGCTTGGGTTTGTTTCACGAAATCCGGTTCCGGTATCAACAAAGGCAAAGTCTGTTTGGCTTGCAACTTCATTGGTCCGTTCTTTGCGGAAATAACCAATTGTAAACAAGGCTGATGGCGCAAAATACCAGCCCGCAGAAACATCATAGTTGGTCACGTCTGTTGGAACAAGGCTAGGATTACCAATTCTAACAGCTTGGTTCTCGTTCGTACCAAAATTCACAGAGGTGGACAAATCCCCAAAGGCAGGCCGATTGATATCTTCCGAGAAGGCCGCACGGAAAATAACATCTTCAACAGGCTCAACAATTAAATTTACGCGGGGCAAGAAGAAGTCATAGGTTCCGGACGTAACAACTTCATTTACGACGCCGCCGACAACTGTGTTACCAATCGAGTCTACCTCTGTTTCGACATAACGTGCGCCGACATTACCGCGGACAACACCAAAGTCGAAATTCGCTTGACCGTAAAGTGCGTGCGTTTCTTCCTCGATAGAAAAAGAGTTTACTGAACTGAGGGATAAATCAGCCGTTAGGTCACCACCTGCTGTAGGGAAGTTCAAACGTTGGGCTGCTAACGCACCCTCTAACACAGACAGAACCTGCCCCGGGTCATTAAATGCCAAATCTGGATCCACGATAATGAAGTTGCGCAATGCCAACTCCCTATCATCGGCATCCCCTGCGTTATCAGGCCCCTGCACAAGAAGAGATGAGAAAAGAGACCCGTTCGGGCTGTCCTCAAATCGGCTAAAACCACCAATACGATCGGTTCTTTGACCAAATTCACTTTCGGTTGTATTATAACGATAACCCACATCTACGGAGGATAGGAAGTCACCGATGGAGCTGCCTTCGAAGTCATAGTTCGCATCTAAACGAATGGCCTCATCTCTATTATCAGTCGTATTTCTGCTGACATCGACTTGATCCAAAACAACGTTATTTGGGTCGAGCAATTGTGCGACAGTTGGCGCAAATGGCGAGTCGAAGTTGATACCAAACGTCAGATCATTACCAGTAAGGTCATATCGGAAAGGAACACAATTATCATTACTTGTACCCCCGGACCTAGAGCCATCCGCATTAATAGTTGAAGGCGTTGGGTTTCCATCGGCATCTAAATTATCAAGAGGACAGTTAGGGTTGATGAAGTTCAACTGAGTGCTGAGTGTTGGCGTTTCAGTTTCAGAGTTTGAAACGGCATATTCTGCGCGTGTTGTGAGACTTCCTTTTTCCCACTCTCCGCCTACTCTTACGAGATATGATTCTGTGACTCGCGCGCCTGTGTCACTGTTGAAGCGCAAGTTTGGATCATCATCATCCTGAGCTAAGTTTGGCTCAATTACGCCAACAGCAGCAGCTTGGATACTTCCTAAGTTAACACCGCCTAAAGAGCCGAAATCAATAGTTTCAAACTGTGATGGAAGATTTTGGTTCAGAACGCTGGACACACCAGACCCTTGGACTCGTGTACTGTCCTGACGACGCTCTTGGTCCGTATAGACGCCATCGACAAACAGCTTCAAGTTTTGTGTCGGGCGAGCTTCCACTGTACCGGCGAGGTTCAGTGTTTCGAATTCGAAGTTCTCTAGCTCTTGGTTCAAAAACTGAATACCCAGGAAATCAAAATCTTGAGCGGCCGGACGATCAACAGCATCTTCTCTAGCGCCATCGGCCTGATTGACAGTGTTGTTTTCGACAAGGCTGCCGTCACGGTCGACACGGGGACGGAGTGATGTTGCTTCTTGTTCAGTATAGCTGGCACTGACAACTACGCCGAATTCCTGTCCCTCTGGGTTTTCCCATTTCTTACCTAATGCACCTGAAACGCGCGGCGTAATTTTGTTTTCACTGGAAAAACTGCTGCTCTCACCTTGAACACGAATAGACGCTAGGGTCTCTTTCAAATCAAGCGGACGAATTGTGCGAAGATTAATTGACCCACCAATAGCGCCTTCAATTGTGCTGGATTCCGGGGATTTAATGACTTCAACACCTGCGATGATGCCGGAAGCAAGGTCTTCAAAGTTTGCGCCATTACGGCCTGTTCCTGAACCAACTGTGTTGACGCCATTGATAAGGACGAGGTTTTCATTTGAACCACGAATTTGAACGCCAGTACCAACACCGGCTGTACGCGTAATTTGAATACCCGTGACGTTCTCTAGTACCTCAGCGAGGTTTTGGTCTGGAAGCTTACCGATGTCTTCAGCTTGGATAACTTCAATCAAGCTATCAGCATTACGCTTTTCGACGAGAGCGTTTTGTAGAGACTGCCGGATACCCGTAGCGATAACGACATCGCCTTCATTATCCTGGGCCATTGTTGTTGAAGCGAAAGCTACCGTCGATGCCGATAGCAATAGTGTCGCGAGAGCGCGTGTGTACGTCATTATTTATCTTTCCCTTTCGGACATCCTGATGGAAGACATCATATTCCGATAATTAAGTTACGAGGTCTCTTGTGAGATTCTTCTCGGACGCGACAAAACCGCCTTTGTTACCCAGTGTCAACATGATAATCATACCAATCAGTATGAATTGGTATGACCAATTAACTTATATTTTGGTGTGTAGCTTTTTTGCAACGGTATTGTAGTGCTGACTGGCTCTGAGCGAATAATACCGGGTGGCGACATTACGAAAATGGCGTCGTCCGACCATTGACACCTCATCGAAGCCCCGCAATGAGCGGAAAAATGCCCGGAGGGACATTAATATGGCAAGCACTGAAAATTACCCTGACTTTGAAACTCCAAGTTTCCTGGAGCAGCATGTTGCGTCGACTCTCGCATTCTATCAGCCGAGAGTATTTTCACCTGCCGGAGGGTTTTTTAGCTCTTTTCTGGACAATGGCGAAAGTTTTTCCCCCGAGAGCCGTCAATTAGTGGGCTCAGCGAGATATGTTTTCAATTATGCGACGGCCTATCGGCTTTACGGCAATCCCAAACATCTCGAATGGGCAAATTGGGGCCTGGAATATCTACTTTCCCAACACCGGCAAGCAAATGGCGGCTATGCGTGGTTAATTGAGAATGGCGTTGTCACTGACGACAGGGTCATGGCCTATGGCCACGCGTTCGTGTTGCTGGCTGCGGCGAGCTGCTTACGTGCCGGTATCACCGCGGCCGCGGATGTCATTTTTGACGTCTATACCTTTATGGAAACGCATTTCTGGGACGCAGCGGGCCAGGCTTACGCGGATGAGCGTGATGCCACCCTCGAGACGCTCTCACACTATCGCGGGCAAAACGCGAATATGCATATGTGCGAAGCGCTGCTTGCGGCGTGGCAGGCAAGCTCTCAAACGGCCTATCTCGACCGCGCGGAAATCCTCGCTCGGCGTTTTGCTTTAGACCTCGCCGCGCAATCGGGCGGCCAAGTTTGGGAACATTATGACCTGAACTGGAACGTCGATATGGAATATAATATCAACACGCCGAATGACAGATACAGGCCTTGGGGATTTCAGGTCGGCCACCAGACGGAATGGTGCAAACTTCTCTTAATCCTGAATGAAGAGCGGCCAGACGAGATATGGCCGAAAGCTGCCAAAGCGCTCTACGATAGGGCTATGGCCGCCGGCTGGGACAACACCTATGGCGGGATTGTCTATGGCGTCGCGCCCGACGGAAGCATTTGTTCAGACCAAAAGCACTTTTGGGTTCAAGCCGAATCCTTTGCGGCCGCTTGGCGATTATATAAACTGACGCAAGACGACAGATATTTGGAAGATTATAATCGTATCTGGCGATGGTGCTGGGATCACATGATTGACCATAAATATGGCGCATGGTTCCGCGTCAGGCATCGCGACGGTACGGCAATCGATAATAAGAAGTCTCCGCTCGGTAAAACCGATTACCACACCATGGGGGCGTGCTGGGACGTCCTCAGCACATTCTAGGGCCGCTTTGCCGCGCAGATTCAACACGAAATGGAACGCATATCATGACTAATCTATCGGCAACCTCCCTGCCCAATTCTATCAAGACCTTTACCTATGACCGCTCCGCTGTGCGCTCGGGTGTTGTCCATTTCGGCTTGGGAAATTTTCACCGCGCCCATCAAGCCGTGTATTACGAAGACCTGTTGGAGCGAGGCGAAACGCAATGGGGTATCACGGGTGTATCTCTGCGCTCCGCATCCATGCGCGATGATCTACGTCCCCAAGACTATCTCTACACCTTAGCCATATTGGGTGAAACGACGGAGTTTCGCTGCATTGGCGCCATTCAAAATGTCCTCGTCGCCCCGGAATCTCCGGCCGCCGTGATTGGCCTCATCGCCGACCCGACCACACAAATTGTAAGCTCCACCATTACTGAGAAGGGATATTACCTCGGCCCTAAAGGACCGAATTTCGATCAGCCCGATATGGCCCGGGAACTGAAATCATTGGATAGCCCAAAAACTATTTATGGCTTTCTCGCATGCGGAATCATTGCCCGGCACCGGGCAGCACCGTCTTCCAAACTGACGGTTATGTGCTGCGATAATATTTCAAAAGGCGGAGACATTTTGAAGCAAGCCGTCACAGCCTTGTTGAAAACGCATGATCCGGACGCGTTGGCGTGGGCGCAAAACCATTTGACCTTTATCTCCTCGATGGTCGACCGCGTCTGCCCGGCAACTGACGATACTTTACGGGACGCCGTGCTTACGCAAACCGGGCGCAAGGACGCGCGCCCTGTTTCCGCCGAACCTTTCACACAATGGATCATTGAGGATAATTTCGCGGGCGAGCGCCCAAAGCTGGAAAGTTCCGGCGCGGTCTTCGTCGAGGATATTGTGCCTTTTGAGCGGATGAAATTACGCTATCTCAATGCGGCCCATACGATAGCGTCTACATTGGGTTATCTGTCCGGCACGACATATGTTCACGAAGCGCTCAATCAACCGGAAATTCTCAGCTTCATGCGCCGGGCTCTCACTTTAAATATCCTTCCGAATGCTGCTGTTCCTGAGGGCTATGATGGCGCTAGCTACATTGAAGACGTCATTTCTCGTTTTCAAAACCAAAACCTGCCTTACGCAAACTTACAGGTTGGAACAGATAGCTCGCAGAAAATTCAACAGCGGTGGTTTCCTACCATTGATCAAGCCCTCGAGCAGAATGGTGAACATAGCTATTTTCAGTTCGCTCTCGCCGCCTGGGTCATTTTCATCAAAACGGCATTGGAGGAAGGCGTTTTGAATGACCCCAAAAAGGCTGACTTACTAGCTACCGAGGCAGATGATTTACAACATCTCATCTCCGACTATCTGAAGATCGCGGCGGCAGATCAATTCTCATTTTTTAGCAACGTCGATTTTATGCAGGGCGTTGCGGAACACGCTAAAGCCATTGACGCCAATGGCCTTCTTCCGGCTTTGAAACAGTTTATCAGTTGAGCCGTCTGAGCCCGCCTAAAAGATCCAAAGGCTGAAGGCCTGATCAGCACCCGCTTATGCATGCCGTTCTCGAAATCCCGGCTGGATGAGAACAAATTTCAGCCCTTAGTAAAATTAAGAGTTTTTATGAAAGAAAACTCTCATGTTCAAAAAAAGTGCCTGTAATGATTAATTTGTACAAACATGTGCCGAACCACTGCCAGACATTTTTCCGGGCCATAACATAGTTTGATGTTTTTGGTATGTTGCATTAAATGTAATTCAGACAGGTCCAATCTGAGGAGATTAAGATGTCAGGCAAATCAACCTATGAGATGAAACAAGTTGAGGCGTACCGTATCGCCGAAGCAGACGGTTTTCGTCAACATCCTGATGTTTATTGGCACCAAGCAGAGACGGCTCCAAGTTCTTCTAAGGCTCAGCCTCGTAAAAAACCGGCAAAGAAGAAAGTTGCCTCGAAAACGAAAGCCGCCACAAAGGCGAAAAAAGATAAATTGACGCTAATTGAGGGTATCGGGCCCAAAATTGCCTCTTTGCTCCACGCGGATGGTATCGTCACATTTGCAGATTTGGCAAAAGCAAAAATTGGCACATTGGAATCAATTCTTAAAGACGCCGGTCCTCGCTTTTCATTTCACAAGCCGAATAGTTGGCCGAAGCAAGCCAAACTGGCGCGTGACGGCAAAATGGAAGCCCTTAAGAAGCTACAAGATAAACTTGATGGCGGGAAATAAGGGCTTTCGCGTAGCGCGAAGGCACCCCTGAAATAGATGAAAGAATTTTAGTCGCCGCGACTTAACTAAGGCGTCGCGGCGCTACAGCTTGCTGTGTTAAAGCCATATCCATCGTGATTATTCTCGAGTTGATAGAGGGTAATTTGCGCGGCTTCATCCGTGTCTGCGTCATTATTGACGTGGTAAACCCCGGCTTTGAAATACATGAAATCATTCAAGACATCATATCCGCTCCCGGACATATCAATCGTCGTTTCCGCGATCAGAACACCGTTTTGCAAAACCTCAACATCGAGTTCATTGCCCTTCGCATCAATAACATAGCTAAAGGTTTCGTTGAGCGTAAACCCTTCAGCCGGATTGGATTGGTCATTATCTCGCGAGCCAATCAGATTGAAATAGCTATCATCCCCGCCGCTTAATTCATGGGCCGCGTAGATTGAGCCTTTTTCGTTACCCGGCAGCTTGCGATAATATAGCCTGATAGGTTCGTCATCGACGGCGTGAATTTGCCCGATGATGAGTCGGCCCACTTCGAAGTTCTGGCCCGTTGTGGTGACTTCATTTACGGCCAAGGTCACACATAATGTCCCGTCAACACCGCCCGCTTGATCCTGAGCCTGTTGCGGCGCAGAGGAAAAGGCCCAATTATTTAAATTCGGCTCATCATTTGACCCGCGCGTGCTGATGTTTGAATTTCCGCGTCGCAGCATTTCCCGTAGCTCAGTACGGGTGTAGCTTGTATTGACAGACGTCTTCGCGCCCTGAGACGGCGACCGCATCACAATGCCGCCATCAAATCCAGTGTAGAAAAATTGGCTTTCATAACCATCCGCCAAATCGTCTTCATCGATCTTTGTGCTTAGTCCCGTAAATTCGCCTTCATCATTTATCGGAAGGTCCAGCTTCCAATCGAGAAGGTCAAAACTTGTAGAGGGCGGCGGGCCCGCATCTGTGACTGTAATGGCGAGGCTGGCAGAGGTGGAGGCGCCGTCATCATCGGTCGCCGTAAGCGTTAAATCATAAACATTGTTAGCGCCAAGGTCCTGTGGCGTCGTCAGGGGTGAGCTGAGGAAGATAACGCCCGTGGCGGCGTCAAATGTAAAGAAGTCTGCATCAGCTGTCGAAGCCAGCGCGAGGTCTGCAATCTGGCCGTCGCTGTCTTCTGCGGTCATCGTGTAAATTTTGCCGGTTTGATACTCATCGATTGAAATATTAGCCGCCGAGGTAATTGATGGAGATTGATTTGCAGGCCCTTGATTTGTCGGAGGCACGACGGGTGCTGTTGTCGAGGATTGACTGCCACCGCTGCCGCAAGCGGCAAGCGTTATAGCAAGAAACGGTACATAGCACAGAGTTTTCATAGTAATCTCAAACTTCATCTCAACCGGGATAATGAATCAATGTGACAGCTGCATAAATCACGAAATACGAACCTCATTCCTCCTGAGAGGACCGCCGTTTAGATTCAAAAATTCGGGGGCCGTGCAAACAACTGCACGACCCCCGAACGTCTTTTAGTATTAGTGGTTCGAACTACCAGCGAACCTTAGTTTGAAGGCTACCGCCGACAGAATTTTCACTTTCGGAGAACTCGCTATTTACTGCGCCGCCGAATGAAAAGTTCTTCCCGCTCAGGAGATTAACTCCGGCAAGTGCCTGAACGGCAAACTTGTCATTATTCAACACAGCAAGGGAGCCTGTTTGACCGGCAAAATTATAGCCGAGATCATCACGCTGACCGTAGAAGTCATTTCTGACTGCGCCCGTGACATAGACATCTGCACGCGTTGTGTCCGAGACAACCTTACGCGCACCGAGCGTTAGGCCCACGCGTCCGTCCAGAACGTTTGAGTTTGCTTCATCAATGTTGAGGTTCAAACCGCCGGCTTCCGTGTAAGATCCGGTCGTGATGTTATTATAGTGAAGACCTGCTTCAGGCTTGAGGTAGACCCCTTTACCCATGTCTACGTTATAACTGGCAACACCTTGGATATTGAGGCCATCAATATCGACTTGGCTTTTGATAACATCAAATGACTGGCGGCTCGTTTCTGCCTCAGCATGTGAGTAAGACGCCTTGGTCACCAAGTGAACATTTCCGACACGGTGTCCCGCATAAGCAGCAAACTGAACCACATCGATATCAGAGGATGACACCGCATAAGCGTCCTCATCAATTTCAGTTTCAGTGTAGGTGCCGGAGAAACCAACAAGAGTGGAATTATCAATCGCGTGATCATAACCATATGTCATGGTTATGCTGTCCTGGTCTGATCCATTATTGAAATAGGTTGGAGCAGATAAAGACAGGCTACCTTGGCTGGAATGCGGACGACTGGATTGGATCCAAGCGCCGGCCTTAGCGAATGTCGCGCAGCTCTCGCTTCCGCCAAGTGCATTGCAATTCAAATCACTTAGGCGATGATCAATATTGGCTGCACCGCTTTGGATTGAGTTAAACACGTTTTGAACAAGCGTTCCGTCAAAGTCCGGTGCCAAGCTGTTTAGGCTCTGCCCCAGATCTTCGGCCGTGCTAATTCCTGCAAGATTTGAGAAGGTCATAGTATTGTCGAGCGAGCCGTCAACGAAGGCCCCCAAAACGCTTCCGCCGAATGCTGTGGATGAGCCATTGTCAAAGTTGATTGCGCTCAAGTAACCGGAAACTTTTGCATTGTTTGAACCAGTACCCGCTGCGACGGCTTCGACAACGAGGTCGTTGGACGCAACATATTCGAATTCAAGCAAAAGGCTATTGTCAAGAAGAGTGTTATCAATCTTCGATCCGTTTGTGAGCGTACCACCAACACTGATCAACGTGAATTGATCACCGATAGACGATACATTACCCGCATCAGTGATCTCAACAATACTGTTCGGTCTTAGATATACATCGCCTGTGACGGTCTGCGTATTAGCGACGTCCATGCTTAGTGTACCGCGGCTTTCCAAGCTACCTTCAATCCTACGGTCGCCATCAAATGTAAGCGTGCCGGTTTGCGCGACGCGAACTTCATAGTCTTGTAACACATCATGCGTGAGGACAGTGTTACCCGCACCGATAACAAAGGTATCAGTATTGCCAAGTGAACCGCGAATGTTCCCCGTGAATGTGCCGCCTTCGCTGAGAATGCGCAGAGCGCCTTCGGCATTCGTCGAGTCAATGGAGTAGTTTGAACCGGAAATCACGCCTGCGTTCTCGATAAAGTTATTTAGGCCACTGTGATTAACGCCGCTAGAAGAGCCCGCCCCAACTTCAATACCGACGGAAGCGCCCGAAATTGTACCAAACTCACGGTTTGTAATTCGAACATTATCACCTTCAAGATCAATGCCTCGGCTGCTGGCGCCCGTGCCGGAAATTACACCCAAGTTCTGAATACGCGCATGTCCGCTGCCGGCACGTCCCATATGCTCAGCCGTCAGGATTGTGCCTGTGCCGTCATCAACTGCGACGTCGCCGACGCGAATACCGTTACGCGTACCCGTAATGACACCGTCTCTACGGTTGACGATACCGCCTCTGAATACGGCATCATCTTCGAAAGTGATACCGGCAGAACCGCTGTTATCAAAAATGGATCTAATGGTGCCTTCATTAGTGATACGGATATTCGCAACGCAGTTTATAGCGGTGCCTTCGATACAAGCGCGGGTGAAACCGCCCGTATCGCCGGGCGCACCGGCAATGTTAATTGCATCATTGTCGTCACTGACGGTGCCTGTAGTCTCGATAAGTCCGCCCGCTTCATTGAAGATTCTGATGTCAGGAAAATCCGTAAAGGCATCTTGGTTACCGATATCACCTGCATCGTCCGCACCATCAGCAATCAGGACTTCGATACCGATAGCCGGTCCATTATCATCGGCTCTGATTTGCCCTGTTGAGCCGTTAAAGATGTTGATGAGGTCCGAGTCAGTGTCTCGGTCAACATAAATAACGCCTTCTTCGGCAGTTCCCGTACCAACGATATTGCCATAATTTGTAATTTGCGTGCCGTCACCTTCGATAAAAATGACTCCATTTGCGCCCCGAAGAGCCGCGCCCGCGGCGACATTGATAGTCGTGTTATTTTCAGAGTTATCGATAAAAATGACTACGTCTTCATCGTCCTGATCCTGAGCGACAATCGTCGTGCCTGATAGAATGTTGATAACAATATCGTCCTGATCGCCGTCTTCCAACTCAATGGCATCACCGCTAGCAATATTGCAGACGCTATTGAGATCAATATTCACAGTGGCACCGGCATCTGCGACACCGGGATTGTGGTTAGGTCCGCCCAATTCGGCGCAAAGCGTAATGTCTATGACTTGTGCCTGTGCGGCTGTCGGTGCGACGGCCATCAGCATAAAGACTGATAAGACAGATGCCGCTGATGTTGTGTACATATTTTTGGATAACGGCTTGGACCGTTGGTTTTTATCGGATTTTAGAAATGACATAGGGTTCCTCTTGAGTGACATATGGAATGCCCACAAAGATAAACCCACTTTCACGATACAATTTAGAAATTAGCGCCCACTTCAAAATCAGTTCCATATATGCCGAAAAGCACCAACTCGTCCCGAAGTTCCAAATCCCCTTCAATCGTCGCGACATTTGCGACATTGTTAGCCCGTGATGAGTAAGTCTCATCTTATGATAAGCATTTATGATTACATAAGCGACATAATGGTTACACTTTGTCAACTAAATTTTAGAACCAGTTGTATTTTATTGGTCATGGTATTTGGCGAACCTGTAAGCCGTTTTGGTAAGACCAATTCTATATATTGCAGGTGAATTCGGCCATTTTCCAAACCAATCCGGCAGATTTCCTTATTTTCCTTAACAAATAATCTCAATTTTTAGGCTTGTTGCACTGTTAGAAATCGAGTGAGCGGGGGCAATAAATCCGATGATAAAGCCCAATAAACGCCTTCTACGGCCCGCAACTCCGTCAGTTGCTGACAAGAAGCTATAAAAATCGAAACCGCAATTATGGCCGGGAATCGCATTGGGTAAGATAAAAATCTAATTGATAACGACGATGCGGCCATTTTCGGCAGTGTTACCAAATAAAACCGCAAGACCACCCTCCTCGCTATGGGCTTGCGCGCCTGTGATGCCTGAGGCGTCGGACCTATAGATGTTCTGGACAAAAGGATCATCAGTGGTCTTGACGTCCCACTTTCT
>ENA-ORXR01001735-ORXR01001735.1-marine-metagenome-genome-assembly--contig:-NODE-1735-length-22361-cov-9.410474_pt1 | contig 22361 bp, 20 predicted proteins | sample MGYA00237866_ERZ511479 | MGnify/ENA metagenome assembly ERZ511479 | reverse complement strand
CACAAATTTAATTCGTTGAAAATCGCAAGTTCGATCCACAACCAAACCCTTATAACCAAGCATCCTAAAGAGTATTAGTTGTAATGCAAATCTAGTTTTATTATAAAGAGCCAAATCATCACCATATTCGTCATGTTCACCAATTATTCCTGTGTGCCTCACGTTGTTAGCTATTCTACGAAGCCCGTTGATATTTAAATTCAACTTATGGGTGTCAATTTTTGACAACTCAATAAATAAATCTACGCTGTCGCGGGACACAATGACCTTTGACTTACGTATCAGACTTTCCATGTCAACAATATCGTTATGATTTGCGTCACTAAGCTCATCTCGCCATTGTTCATAAGTAGCTGTCAATCGCACCCCTAACTCCCTCCTCTGCTTTCTGTGTTTAATTCGGTCTGAAGTTTGATCGGCACTTCTATGCTTTTTGTTGTTGAGTACGTTAGCCAGAAGCTCCCAGGCTTGGAACAAAGCGAACATCCTGCCATCCAAATATCCACTGCTCGAAGTAGCGATATAGCTTGATGAGTTTTCCAGTGCTGTTCGTATTTCGTTACTCATACAAACCCATTTCGGATATGTACATTTTATAAACTCTTCCTGTGAAAATACTGTTTTTGACTGCCCTATGCCAGCACCTGTGTTAAACCAGAAATTGTCCACACATCCGGTATCAACAAATTGATAGCGTGTCCTACTGGTGAATAAGGAAGCTGACAACATAACACCAAACAATCGCAGTATGCTGCAAGCAATTAAGTCGTAGCTTTCCCTGCTTTGCGGAGGACCTAAGAGAGTTAACTCAGACTTGTATGCCGCAGTATTTTTACTTTGTTTAATTAGTCTTTGCGTTAACCGGCTAGTCTGGTTCGGCTTAGACTTGCAAATGTATTTACCGATCCGAAGTCCTGATATATCTGGTAGTAACGCATTAACTTCACGAGTTATTGATATGCAATGAGTTCCGATCTTGCCGAGGGTCACTACATCATTTAGGGGGACGCCCCAATATAATGCTCCGTAATTGGCAGTTACCCTATTTTCTATGTACATTTTCGGGACAGAAAAAGGTATATTTTCACTACCTATAACTCCTGAATATGAAACCACGTCACCACAATCAACTTGACATGTTCCCCAAGCGTCGTGGAATGTGAATAGTGTCTCCGTCGTAGATCTGTGAATTTTTAACTTTACGTCCCTGCTGAATCCAGACGGTGTGGTCAGCCTCCCAATGGATATTTGCTGATCGAGATCTAACGGTTCGCTATCCGCAAAGCGATAGTCAGCTAGTACTGTGACTGTGCTGTTTTCTACTGTCTTGTAATGACCTACCTGCAGAGATCCAGTAGGGAATGGGACGCTAGCATTTGGATTGAGAAAAAATACTGGGGGATTTTCCCCATTCTCGAGAAGAGAATCTGGGAACCAAGCGACCGCACTAACGCACTTATATTCAGTTCGCCCAAAAAGAGCGAGATCTACTGGCGCTGAATTCCTATTAGTCATTGAAGCAGTTCCTTCAAAGGATGACGCCTCTAGTTGCAGGCTGCCATCTTTGCCGAAAGCTACCACCCGATGTCCTTTCCCATAGAGAACACGCTCGAATTCACACTCAGTCAACATCCCATCCGTTTCGTATTCAAGCAGTGCTGACGAGATCGCAACTATCATTGGCACATCAGAAGAGGTGCCAGTACCAGATTGATTCCAGCGTTGAATTTGGCCCAATTTTGCACTGAGGCTGTTAGTGATCCTCAGGCAGAAATTTGTCTGTGCTAGAGGGTTCCGTTTGGTTATAAACTCTCCTCCTTGAATCTCTCCAGTTTGCGGATCTACATTCGAAATTTCATCTGACACATTATGAACCTGCACTGATGAATGAGGCTTGGTAAATCGAGGTGCAGCACTACCACTTCCTGCATTTCCCGCTGATATCACTGTTGCCTCGATGTCGAACCAATGCTCTGCACCTGTGTGCACAATGAAGTCGGGCTCCCCTTCGCCATTGGTAGCTCTATTTTCAAAGTGGTTTTTAACAATAAAACGTTGTAAATAGAGCTCGAACCAACCTGGCCAGAAATTCGTCTCCAAATTGTGAATGAAATTTTTCTCCGCGCTTTCCTCGAATGATTCCCATGCCTCATTCATCCGACTACGGAGCATTTTGTATGCAGTGAGTTTTCGTTTTTGCTGCTGTTTCGTGGCGGCTTGGAAACCCGGTATCGCTTTCACTCCAGACGTTGGATCTTGGAGTCGCTTATAAATTTGGTGAGAACCCCTATTTTGAAACAATTCGCTCATGGAGATAAATTAGTGTGCCCGATTTTTTGCCGTCAGTACACATTGACCAGCCTCAACCAATCAGTATACCAATGTCTGCTCGAAGCACATTTAGCGGACCTTGCTAGTTTGTCTTCTTGTACTGCTGGTTGTGGCCGTTAGCAGACGCTCATTCCTTTACGAGTTCGCCAGGCTCACCACACGCCGACCTTCCTGATAGATCTGTTTCTGTTCGCGTCAAGCCAGGACTTCCTAGCTACGTCTCAGATCCATTTCCTACTGGTTCTTTGGCGAATGCCAAGGCGGTGCCCAGCCTCCTCTTCGAGACCTTGTCCGCCTGGTTGATTTTGCCTACCTGTCGAACGGCGAGCGGAGCAGTGACACTCCATCATATCGGATGGCGATCCGTGCCATCCTGCCGTACCTAAAGCCGGGCGCGATTGTCTGTGTACGGCCAGAAACACTCACACACCCGGACATACATGCAAACAACGCTGACACTTGAACAGGCCAAGGCCATCATCGAGCACGCTTTTGGCGAGCAGCAGAAACTCGGCCTCAGGCCGATAGCCATCGTCGTGCTCGGTGCGGGTGGGGCTATCAAGGCCAGTGAGAGCCAGGACGGTACCAGCATCGCGCGACCACGGGTTGCGCACGGCAAGGCCTATGGAGCGTATGCCCTTGGTCTCGGCTCGCGCGCTCTGTACGAACGGGCAAAGGTCGAACCCTTCTTCATCCAGGCAATGAACTCGCTGTGCGACGGCGCACTCGTCCCCGTACCGGGCGGCGTGCTGATTCGGTCGACGACGGGCGAGCTGCTCGGTGCAGTCGGCATCACCGGGGATATTTCGGACAACGACGAACGCTGTGCGGTTGTCGGAATCGAGGCCATCGGCCTGAAGGCCGATACCGGCGCGGCGTGAACGAGTGCGTCGTTCGTCACCCTTTGCAATTCGAATCGCAAAGAACAAGTCCCGGTCAGCTCTTCTGTCTGGCGACCCAGGCAACGTGACGCTGCACAACCTCGTTGGCACGCAGCGCATCGAGGGTGTGCAATTCCGTTGCGAGCGTCATTTCGTCGAATAGCCGGTGCAGGCCCGTGTGGCAACGCGAACAGATGTCGATGCCGGCATTGAGCACATCACGTTCGTAGGCCTTTCGAAAGCGAGGCCGACGATGGAGCTTTCGCGGAATCAGGTGATGGAAGGTGAGTGCAGTATCACGCGCGCACAATGCGCAGGAACCTCGTTTCAGACGAGCCATGAGTGGAGACCGAGAGCGTGCCGGCGGTGCATCAACGTGACATGGACAGACTCGCTGACTCCGTCAAATTCATCCTGACGCACCACTAAGTCTGAACATCCAGCACCGGAAACTCTGACACGACATGATCGCATAGCTCGGCAAGCACGTCCGCTACCGGACGGGTGGAGAAGCGCAGGTTCAGGCCGACGTGATTCACGCCGATGTCCCGCAAGGCGATCAGATGGTCAAGCAGAGCATTTCGTCCCAGGCGATAACCAAGGTGAATCGGCGTGGGCCTCTCATCGGGGTCGTCACAAAGATCGATATACAAGGACTGCGAGAACGGCTTCCAACCTTGTCCGGCGGCCGCAAGCGATGTATGCCATGCCCGGACGACGTCGCGTTGCTGTTCGACAGCTCTCGGGTACATCAGCCACCCGTCAGCGTTCCCGGCAATCCACTCCACCGACTGGCGGCTGTTTCCCGTCACCAGAAGTGGCACATGGCCCGCGTGACTCTTCGGCAGCAGTTCGACCCGCCCGGAAGCCGCTGCTTGCTGATCGTGCCAATCTGCTGGTCGATGCGTGGCGGCACGAATGAAATCGAACGCGTCTCGAAACGCGGCATCACGCGTTTCAAAAGGTACATCGTAGACGGAGTATTCTACAGGCCTGTCACCTGAGGCCACGCCCATTACGAGACGCCCCTCGGTCAGCCGATCGACCGACGCCGCAGCCTTGGCGAGATCGACGTGTCGGCGCAACGGCAGAATGATCGAGCCCGTCGCAAGGGCGATGTGTGACGTCTGCCCGGCGAGATATCCGAGCCAGACCCAGGGGTCATGAATCTGACCGGCATCTCCGAACGACGGATCGATCAGCGGTACATCGCGCGACCAGAGTGCGGCAAATCCGCCCTGTTCCGCCGTCTGCGCCAGGGCTACCTGGTCACGCAGGGTTGGTATCGGGCTATGGGCATAGGCTTCGATCGGAAAGGTCACACCGAGGGTCAGCCGACCCTCGGTGTAGGTCGAGCGAAAGCCGCGCCCGAAGACACGCGCCTCTTGAACAGCCTTCTCTGCCACGACCTACTCAAAGCCTCCCGGAACCGTCTTGCCGATCACGGGGCCGCTTTCCTGGTGTTCATGCGCCGGTCGCAGGGTCTCCACGCCCAGGGTCCCGCGAGCGTCATGGGCCGTACTAGCCAGGGTGCCCTCATCAACGCATCGGGCGCACTGATCGGACAGTCTTTCTTGTGGACAATGACTTTCATGTTGCCGAACTCTGCTGGTGGCCCTGATCGGCAATCACCTTCTCGATGGCCCACACGACATCGGCAGCCTTGCCGGCATCCAGGGCGTCGCCATGCGGGTCTGCAAACCGACCCGAATCATTGTCGAAGTACTGTCCACTCGCTGCTGCAAATTCATCGTCCAGCGCGGCTCGACAAAGAATGTCTGCACCGATACCGATATCCCCTCCTGCCACACCAAAGCCCTCCTTGACCATCTTGCTGCCGAGCATCGACCCCGGATTGACGGCAACGACCATCGGGCTACCCGCCTCCTTTGCGAGCTCCCGCGACCACATCGTGATCGCAAGCTTGCTTTGCGAATAAGCTTCCATCGAATCCAGATGCACTCGCCCCGCCAGGGCCTCGGTATCGACGCGGGCCTGTGCTGCCGAGGACACGTTGACAACGCGTCCGCTCGAGCCGATGAGCGGCAGCAACTGTCGGGTCAGCCGGTACGGGGCGATCGTGTTCACCATGAATCGGACATCGAGGCCGTCCGACGTGACTGATTCCGCTGCCTTCAGGACACCGGCATTGTTGATCAACACATCCAGAGCGTCATGCTTGTCAGTCACCGCACGGACCAGCGCGTCGACATCATCCAATCGAGACAGATCAGCAACATAGATCTCAATCTGTCCAGGCCCTGCGAGCGGTGCGAGCGTCGTCGAGACGGCCTCGAGCTTCTCTGCACTCCGGCCGTGCAACAGCACTCGGTGGCCTTTCGCCAGCAGCAATTTCGCCGTCTCCAGACCGATACCGTCCGTCGAGCCCGTAATCAACAAGGTCTTCTGCATGGTGTCTCGTGGTGCTCTCAGCCGGGCACGCCGACTCGAATGGAAGGGGCGGACACGACCGCCAACCCGGGAAAGTCAAAGCTATACCCTCTGAAAGTGCAATATAAGATGCTCGATCCAGAGTTCAGAATTCGGCTTTCTTTGATAATCATAGGGATACTGACAGCGTCAGGCTGTTCGTGCTTGCGGCAGACAGGCTCAACATCTGACACCTGTCACGAAAAGCCGCCGTTGCAGAATTGTTAAGGATGCTGCGCCCGGGCCCCGTCGATTCTGGACAATCAGGCACATCAGCAATTGCCCAGACAGATAGAGTGCAGTACACTTCGAAACTGCAACCGGTTGCAAAAAACGCTTGATCAGCCCGATCCGAACTCGACTTTCCGGTCGAACCGACGGCGAATCAAGAACACTTGAGCCCGGCGACAGGCCGGGAGAGTTTGGACGGATCACGGACAGCGCACGTCCGCGACAGGAAGCACTAGCAGGCAGGAATTGAACAGGCAGGAATGGATTTGACCACACTCGCGATCAATCACATGACGATGGCAAACGCGTCCTACGCGACGCTGCTACGTGTCGCGAAAGAAACGTCCTGTGACGCTGTAGAAGTGCGCACCGATCTCGACGGTCCGCTGTTCGACGGTCTGAACGCCGAATCGGCTGGCACACTGGCTCGAGAACAGGGCTTGCGTATTCTTGCCCTTGCCGAGATCGGTGCCTTCAATGATCTGACGGCAGACAGGCTCGAGGAAACCGAGCAACTGGCAAGAACCGCAGCAGCCTGCGGTGCCGGGGCGATCGTGCTCATCCCGCGAAACGACGGCTACGTGACATCCTCCGGAACTCGTGCCAGTGACTTGCGCTTTGCGCTCGGTGAAATACGGCCGGTACTCGATGCGCACGGTGTCATCGGCCTGGTCGAGCCCCTCGGCTTCGAAACTTCATCGTTGCGCTACAAGGAAGAGGCCGCCGAGGCCATCGAGGCGCTGACGGCTACGGACACCTTCCGCATCGTCCATGACACGTTCCATCACTACCTGGCCGGGGACGACACGTTCTTCGCGTCACACACTGGCATCGTGCATGTTTCGGGAGTCGTTTCGAGCGGGCCAATCGCCCAGCTCGTCGACGAGGATCGACAGCTTGTCGACGAGAACGATCGGCTGGGCAACATCGAGCAACTGCGCACGTTAGTGCAAGACGGCTACACCGGTCCGGTATCCATCGAGGCCTTTGCGCCCATCGTCCACGCTTCATCCGATCCGGGAGCGGCGCTCCGCGGATCTTTAAACCACATCACGGCATCTCTCGCGGCAGACGCAGCATGAGCAACGTCGAGATGAAGGAGACGGCCCTGACGGGCATTCCGGTATCTACCCATCGTGCGCCGGACACAACACCCTGGAGAAGAGTAATGAGAAAGACCCTGATTGTTGCAGGCATCGCGTCACTGCTATCCGCACCGGTGGCGATGGCAGAGACCATCGGCGTATCGATCGCACGTTTCGATGACAACTGGCTGACCGTCATGCGCAATGCCATGACAGATCATGCCGACACCATCGACGGACTGGAAATGCAGGTCGAGGACGCAACCGACGACGTCGGCAAGCAGCTGAACCAGATCCAGAACTTCGTCGCCGCAGGCGTCGATGCGATAATCGTCAACGCTGTCGACACTGACGCCACGGTCGCCATGACCAAGGCCGCAGCCGACGCCGGTGTTCCGCTCGTCTACGTTAACCGCGAGCCGGTCAACGTCAATGAGCTTCCCGAGAATCAGGCCTTCGTCGCCTCCAACGAGATCGAGTCCGGCACCTTGTCTGCCTTCGAAGTCTGCAAGGAGCTGCGGGCTGCGGGCAAGGCGGGCGGTGCCAACGTCGTCGTCATGATGGGACAGCTCAGTAACCAGGCTGCCGTCCAGCGAACCAAGGACGTCAAAGACGTCGTCGGCATGGACATGTGCAACTTCATGACCATCGTCGAAGAGCAGACGGCAAACTGGGATCGCGTCGAAGCGCAGGATCTGATGACCAACTGGATCTCCGGTGGTGTCGAGTTCGATGCGGTGCTTGCCAACAATGACGAGATGGCGATCGGTGCGATCCAGGCCATGAAGGCCGCTGGCATGGACATGGCCGACGTGGTTGTCGGCGGCGTCGATGCAACCTCCGACGCACTCGCGGCCATGAAGGCAGGCGACATGGACGTGACCGTGTTTCAGGACGCCGCAGGCCAGGGCGCCGGATCGGTTGATACCGCGTTGTCGCTGATTGCCGGTGAAGAGGTTGATCAGAAGGTCTATATCCCGTTCAAGCTCGTCACCCCCGCCAATATCGACGAGTTCGCGACCAACTGATCCCGACCTGTATTCAGTGACGTCCGGGAGAGGAGCGGCCTGGTTCATGAAGAACGCGCCGCCCCTCTCCCTTCGTAGACTCAACCACTCAACATAGACGCCGGGATTCCTGCCATGTCAGAAGCTGCACTACCTGCCGTTGCCAAGGCGCGCAAGAAGAAGCGGCACTGGCCACCGGAACTCAATGCGCTGATCGGTCTGATCGGTATCGCCATCATCTTCGAGGTGCTTGGCTGGATGGTTCGTGATCAGAGCTTCTTCGGCAGCGTGACACGTCTCAAGATCATGATCCTGCAGGTGTCGATCATCGGCATCATCGCCATCGGCGTCACCCAGGTCATCATCACCGGTGGCATCGATCTGTCATCCGGCTCGATCGTCGGCGCAACCGCCATGATTGCCATGAGTTTCGCGCAGGTGGGCACCTACGAAAAGGCATTCTTTGCCGAGCAAGGATGGACCGATCTTCCCGTCGTCATTCCCATCGCGATAGGGCTTTCCTGCGGGCTTTTCGCCGGATTCATCAACGGCGTGCTGATAGCCTACACGCGTATTCCACCCTTCATCGCCACCCTCGGCATGATGGTTTCGGCACGTGGAGTCGCCAAGTGGTGGACCAAGGGCAAGCCGGTCTCCTTTCCGACCGATGATTTCGCAGCGCTTGGCGCAGGCATGACCCCGGTGGTGATCTTCATCGTCATTGCCGTGCTCTTCCATCTCATCCTGAAGTACACGGTGTATGGCAAGCACACTTACGCTATCGGTTCGAACGAGGATGCCGCGCGCATGTCCGGTATCAACGTAGAGAAGCATCTCGTGCTGGTCTATTCGATCGCAGGCCTCCTCGCAGGTCTCGCCGCCATGGTGTTATCGGCTCGCGGCCTCACGGCGCAGTCTGGCATGGGCGTCATGTATGAGCTCGATGCCATCGCCATGAGTGTCATCGGCGGCGTATCGCTCGCCGGCGGTCGCGGTTCGATCGTCGGCACCGCCATCGGCATGGTCATCTTCGGCGTGATCATCTCGGGCTTCACCTTCATCAGACTCGACGCCTTCTATCAGGAGATGATCAAGGGCGCCATCATCGTCGGCGCCGTGGTGGCCGACGTGCATCGTCAGAAGCGCCGTGCAGCGGAGAGCGATTGACATGACAGACAGCATTCTCAAGGTCGAGGGCCTTACCAAGCACTACGGCGGCGTGCATGCCCTCGAGGACGCCAACTTCGAATTGCTGGCAGGCGAGCACGTGGCCATCATGGGCGACAATGGCGCGGGGAAATCGACGTTCGTACGCCAGATCACGGGGGTCGAGCAGCGCACGCGCGGCAAGATCACCTTCATGGGGTCGGAGGTGAACTTCGCCGGGCCACTCGATGCACGAGAAGCCGGGATCGAGACCGTTTTCCAGAACCTCGCCCTGGCGGATGATCTGGATGTACCGTCCAACCTGTTTCTCGGGCGCGAGAAGATCCTGTTGAATCTCGGTCCCTTCTCCATTCTTGACATGAAGGGCATGCGCGAGGCGACCGAAGAGGGCCTCAAGCGGACGGCGGTGAAGATTCCCAATATCAACAACGCCATCCGCAACATGTCGGGCGGACAGCGGCAGTGTGTTGCCATTGCCCGCACCGCCACCTTCCATTCGAAGCTGACGATCATGGACGAGCCGACGGCGGCTCTGGGTGTGCAGGAGACCGAGCAGGTCGAGAACATCATCCGGACGTTGAAGGACAGTGGTGAGCCGCTGATCCTGGTCAGTCACAACATGCGCCAGGTCTTCGATCTGGTCGATCGGATCATCGTGTTCCGGCGCGGGCGCATCGTCGCCAATCTCAGGAAGGAGGAGACCGATGGACAGGATGTCGTTGCCTACATCACCGGCGCGAAGACCGGCGAAGAGTATCTGGGCGCGGCCTGAGCATGAGCAAAAGTCGCAGCAACTTCTTCGATCTGCAGGTACCGTTCTTTGTACCTGTCTGGCGGCGCGTGCTCATCGTGTCCGTCTGTCTCGGCTGGGCGCTGTTCGAGTTCGTGACCTCAGCGCCCTTCTGGGGGATCATCTTCGGCGGCCTGGGCGTACTTGCAGCCTGGCAACTGTTCTTCGACGGCTGGCCGGATAAAGACGACGGGCCGCTGCCCTGATGGCCGGTCCACACGGGCCTGGCCCGCCCGGGGTCGGTCTGTGCAGGGTCGGTCCGCTTGAGTCCGGTCAACCAAGACCGGTCGGCTGAAGCCATCGTGTCGGTCACCCTCAAGGACGTAGCGCATCGCGCAGGGGTTTCACGCTCGGCGGTGTCACGCACCTTCACCGACGGCGCATCGGTCTCGGACCGAATGCGTCGTCGTGTCGAGAAAGCCGCGGGCGAACTGGGCTACGCACCGAACGCGCTGGCGTCCAGCCTGACGACCGGCCGCACCGGTCTGATCGGTCTGGTATCCAACAACTTTCACAACCCGATCTTCCTCGAGGTATTCGATCTGTTCACCCGCGGTCTGCAGGAACGTGGCCTGCGCCCACTCCTTGTCAATCTGTCGGATGAAACCGATCCCGCCAACTCGGTGCGCATGCTGCGCCAATACAGTGTCGATGGGGTCGTGGTTGCATCATCAACCCTGACTCCCGCCTTCTCGCAGGCCTTTCGTGACGCCGGCTTGCCGGTGGTGCATTCGTTCGGACGACAGTCACCTCGACCCACCGTCCATGTGGTCGGCATCGACAACGTCGAATCCGGCCGAATCGCCGCCAGGGAACTCAAGGCTCGAGACTACGCGCGCGTCGCCTTTCTGGGTGGACCTGAAAACGCGACCTCCACCCAGGACCGATTGCAGGGCTTTCTCAGCGAATTCGGTACGCATGACGGGCGCGAGGTCACATTCTCCTTCGCCGATGCCTACTCATTCGACGCCGGTCGTCGGGAAATGCTCCGGCTGTTGCAACAACCCGTCGCCGAAGCTTATTTCTGCGGAGATGACGTGCTATCCATCGGCGCCATGAGCGCCATCGAGGATGCGGGACTTGCCGTACCCGACGACATCGGCCTGATCGGTCTGAACGACATGGAGATGGCGGGTTGGGAAAATATCCGCCTGACCACCATCCGCCAGCCCATTCCAGAAATCATCAGTTCATCCATCGAACTGGTCGTCGCCATGCTCGAGGATCCGGATCGCTATCCCGAAGCGCGCCTGTTCCCGAGTGCCGTGGTTGAACGCGGTACATTACGCGCTCGCCGCAACTGACGCGTTTCAGCGGACATACCTCAGCGGCACGCTCCTCAGCGGCAAGCTCCTCAGTGGAACGTCCCTCAGTGGTAAGTCCTTCAGCGGTACATCGGCGGTCGAGCATCGACCCAGGCAGCCTCGTTCGCACCCGATTCGGCAACGGCGGCAACCGCAGCCATGGAACGCAGACCGTCACTGGCGCGCGGATAGAGATCAGCTGCAGGGTCGACGTCGCGCCCTTCCTGACAAGCCCGAATAGCTTCCGCCAGATCGGTGTAGATATTCGCGAAGGCCAGTGGCATGCCCTCGGCGTGACCGATGGTCACGCGTGTCGTGCGGTCAGCTTCAGGTGACAGGTTCGCTTCACCCCGCTCGATGATCTGCAGTCGCTCGTTGAGTGGCATCCAGTAGAGCTGGTTCGGGTGCTCCTGGCTCCAGCGCAGGCCGCCTTTTTCACCGAACACCTGGATGCCAAGACCGTGCTGACGGCCGATGGCGATCGACGAGGTCCACAATCGGCCGACCGCCCCTCCGTCCATGCGGAAATTGACCATGGCATCGTCTTCCAGCGTGCGCGATGCGATGCAGGAGACGATGTCGGCGGAGAGTCGCGTCACTTCCTGACCGACCACGAAGCTCGCCATGTGCATGGCATGGATACCGCAATCCGCGAATTGCGCGGAGACGCCGGCCTGCGCCGGGTCGTAGCGCCAGCGCACGCGAGGATTGTCCGCGTCGGCAGCATCGGCATGATGACCGTGTGCAAACTCGGCATTGACCAGTCGAATAGCACCGAGGTCCCCCCGCGCAACCATCGCGCGCATGTGGCGCACCAGTGAATAGCCCGTATAGCCGTAGTTGACCGCACAGATCGAACCGCTCGAAGCCGCCACGCGCACGATCTCCTCACCCTCCTCAACCGTCATCGTCATCGGTTTTTCGCAGAGCACGTGAAAGCCCGCTTCGAGGAAGGCCCGGGTGATTTCGAAGTGCGTCGCATTCGGCGTCGCCACGGTGACGAGATCGACCCGATCGTCGCGCGTGCGCTCGCCAGCAAGCATTTCCTGCCAGTCGCCGTAGGAACGGTCCGCCGCGAGTCCGAGCCGCTGCCCGTAAGCCCGCCCTTGCTCCGGGCGATGGTCGAGAGCACCGGCGGTGAATTCGAACAAGCCGTCCAGGCCGGAGCCCAAGCGGTGGGCCGGTCCTATCTGGCTGCCTTCACCTCCGCCGATCATGCCAAAGCGTAGTCGTGTCATCGTGTCGATCTCCGGTCGTGCGTGCGGGGCGAATGGTGCGGGGCAACGCGTACGGGCCCAGTACGGCTGTGTTTCGGTTCAGGCGAAGCCGATGGACTGCAGGTATTCGCGATTCTTCGTCGCGTCCCCCAGCGGATCAGGATCGAGCGTCGGATCGCAGTCCTGTTCGATCGTGCACCAGCCTTCGTATTCCGTGTCTATCAGCAATCGACGCACGGCAGGAAAATCGACTTCACCTTCCGACAGGTTGCAGAAGATGCCCTGACCGCAGGCGTCGTAGAAGCCGGTACGTTTGGCAATGGCATCCGCCTTTACGGTTGCATCCGTGCTCTTGAAGTGCACGTAGGTGATGCGCTCGCGATGCCGTTGCATGAAGGCCACCGGGTCGAAACCCGCATACGTGCAATGCCCGGTATCGATGCAGAGCTTCATCACATCGGTATCGACCTCGGACAGAAAGCGCTCCACTTCCGGCTCGAAATCCATGAACCCACCCGCATGCGGATGCAATTCGGGAATCAGGCCGTAGTCCTCGGCGCCGATCTTCGCCACCGTCACCAGGCGGTCCCGATACGCGGCCCACTCGGCATCCTCCATCTGCTCGGCTTCGGCCGCCCGACCGGCGGTCGGCGCCCGCCGCGGCGAGATCGAATCGATAAGCACGAAGTGCTTCGCACCATGCGCCTGCAACGCCTTGCAGGTACGGTGCGCACCATCGAGCACATCGTCCCATTGCGCCGCGTCGTGGAAGGCGCGGAACACCACACCGCCGATCAGCTCGAGACCGTGCTGTGCCAGTGCATCGCCAAGTTCGCCTGGATCTTCCGGCATGAAGCCGACCGGTCCGAGCTCGATTCCCGTGTAACCCGCCTGGCTGCATTGGGCGAGTACGTCCTGCCACGAAGGGTTGCGTTCGTCCTGCGCGAACTCGACGCCCCAGGAACAGGGCGCGTTACCGATTCTGATGGTCATGCTGGTTTGCCTGTAGGTGCACTTGAGGGATCGGAAACAACGTCAGTCCGGATCACGCCACGACAAGTGTGCCGCTTTAACAACAGCGGCATCCCTCGGCACGTCGATCCATTCAGCGACTTTGCAACCGGTTGCAAATATTGTATCCTCAGCTTGGAAATTGCGTCAATACGATAGTGTCCCGAAAGATCCCGCGAGTCTGACCGGGGTCGTGCGCCAAAGGCGCGCCGAAACCCTGGGAGGGTCCTGCGGAATGAGCGAAGCCAGAATGAACGAGACGGACAAGACATGTCGTCTCACGACCGCCCAGGCGATCGTGCGCTGGCTTGCGAATCAGTACATCGAGATCGACGGCGCGGAGCAGCGGCTATTCGGTGGCGGATTCGGCATCTTCGGACACGGCAATGTCACCTGTCTGGGTGAAGCACTGCATGCTCATCGTGACGCTCTGCCGCTCTATCGCGGTCAGAACGAACAGAGCATGGGTTTCGCGGCAGCCGCTTACGCGAAGTACCACCTGCGGCACCGCATGATGTTCTGCACGGCCTCTGCCGGGCCTGGCACTTCGAACCTGCTGACTTCAGCGGCCCTCGCTCACGCCAACCGCCTGCCCATGCTGCTGCTCTGCGGCGACACCTATGTCACACGCCTGCCCGATCCGGTACTACAGCAGATGGAACACTTTGGCGATCCGACGCTGGGTGTCAACGATGCGTTCAAAGCCGTGACACGCTACTGGGATCGCATCAGTCATCCTGCACAGATCATCCAGTCACTGCCGCAAGCGATCGGCACCCTGCTCGACCCGGCCGACAGCGGCCCCGCCTTCCTCGGTTTGCCGCAGGATGTACAAGGCTGGGCCCATGACTACCCCGAGTCGTTCTTCGCACGCACGGTGCACCGCATCCGCCGCGCTGCACCGGACGAGCTGGACGTTGCGGCAGCCGCCGCCCTGCTCGCGCAAGCTGAACGGCCGATGATCATCGCAGGCGGTGGCGTGCAGTACTCGAAGGCGGTGGCCGAACTGACGGCATTCGCCGAACTACGGCAGATCCCCGTGGTGGAGACCATCGCCGGGCGCGCCAACCTGCTCGCGACCCACAGTCTCAATGCCGGGCCGATCGGTGTGACCGGTTCGAATTCGGCAAATGCCATTGCCGAACAAGCCGACGTTATTGTTGCCGTGGGGACGCGCTTGCAAGATTTCACGACCGGCTCCTGGACCGCCTTCGCGAAGGAAGCGCGGATCATCACCCTGAATGTCGGCCGACACGATGCCGGCAAGCACCGCGCTCTCGCCGTGATTGGCGATGCGAAGCGCAGCCTGCCGCTATTGAACGCGGCACTTGGCGACTACACGGCAGCTCCGGGCTGGACGAAGCTTGCGGCCGAACAGCGCAGGCAGTGGGATGCGTATGTTGCACAGAACGTCGCCCACGGCAATCGTCCGAATTCATACGCCCAGGCAATCGGCGTGGTCAACGCCCTGTGCCATCCGGAGGACCGTGTGGTCGCTGCTGCCGGAGGCTTGCCTGCCGAAGTCACGGCCAACTGGCGAACCCTCGGCATCGGCACCGTGGATGTCGAGTTCGGCTACTCCTGCATGGGCTACGAGATTGCCGGTGGCTGGGGTGCACGCATTGCGCAGAGCGAACAACAACCCGATCGAGACACCATCGTGTTCGTAGGCGACGGCTCCTACCTGATGCTCAATTCCGACATCTACTCCTCGGTCCTGACCGGCAAGAAGCTCATCGTGCTCGTGCTCGACAACGGTGGCTTTGCGGTCATCAACAAGCTGCAGAACAACACTGGCAACGAGAGCTTCAACAACCTCATCAAGGACTGCCCGACGGTCACCGCCGAGCCGTTCGCCGTCGACTTCGAAGCCCACGCACGCGCCATGGGCGCTCATGCCGAAACCGTCGAGAATCCGACCGAACTCGGTGCAGCCTTCGAACGCGCCCGGGCTGCCGACAAGACCAGCGTCATCGTCATGAAGGTCGACGCCTACGAGGGCTGGACGAATGAAGGGCATACCTGGTGGGAAGTCGGCACACCCGAAGTTTCAACCAGCGACAAGGTTCGTGCTGCTCATGAGGAGTGGGAGTCGAGCCGCGGTAAACAGCGCCAGGGCGTCTGAATGGCCATGGACCTTGCCAGGCTTGCAAAGAACAGTTTTTTGGTCATCGGCCGCGCGGGCATGGATCTCTACCCCGATCCTCCCGGCACGCGTACCGAAGACGCCACGCACTTCGAATGCGCACTCGGCGGTTCGTCAGCGAACATCTGCGTCGCCATCACGCGTCAGGGCGGACAGGCGGCACTGGTCACTTGCGTGTCCGATGATGCGGTCGGTCGATACTGCCTGAATCAGCTGGACGGCTACGGTGTCGATCGTCGCCACGTACGTGTCGAAGGTGGCGAGGCACGGAACTCTCTTGCGCTCGCCGAGAGCCGTATCGAGGACCACCAGTCGGTCATCTACCGTAACGGCGCTGCCGACTTCCGCATGAACGTCGACGATGTCGCGTCGATCGACTATGACGCCTATGGTGCGTTGATCACCACCGGCACGGTGCTCGCCGCCGAACCGTCGCGACGGGCCACATTCGAAGCGTTCCGGCTCGCCCGGGCAGCTGGCCTGCCGCTCGTCTTCGACATCGACTATCGCCCGTACAGCTGGGCCTCTGCCGACGATGCCGCGGCGACCTACTCGGCAGCCGGCGAACTCTGCGACATCATCATCGGCAACGATGTGGAGTTCGGCTTCATGGCGGGCGACCACGCGAAGGGGCTCGACAAGGCGCGACAACTCGCCAGAACCAGCGCCAGCATCGTCGTCTACAAGATGGGCGAGGAAGGCTCGATAACGCTGACCCCCGACGACGAGTTCCGCACCGGGATCTATCCCGCGAAGGCGTTGAAGCCGACCGGCGCGGGCGACAGCTTCATGGGCGGCTTCATGGCCTCGATGGCACAGGGTCTGCCCTTGGTCGATGCGGTTCGACGCGGCTCGGCCTGCGCCTCGATCGTCGTCTCGCGCGTCGGCTGTGCTCCTGCCATGCCGTCTCGAGCCGAGCTCGATGCGTTTCTCGAATCTCACCCCGGCCCCACGACTGACTGAGGAAAGGACCGCTAAATGCACATTGCTCCCTACGACAACAAGAACCGTCCGATCGTCGACATCGACGATCAACGGGTGCCTCTAAACTACTTCAACATCGTCAAGCTTGCAGAGGGCGACGCCTTCGAGTACCAGGTTCCTGGCTACGAGACCTGCATCGCCCCGGCCACCGGAACCATCGATGTCGACGTCGAAGGTGTGTCCTTCGCCAAACTCGGCAATCGCGGTGAAGATGTCTGGGACGGCGAGCCAGAAGGCGTCTATGTACCTGTCGGTGCGAAGGCGACCATGGTCTGCACCTCCGATAGCGCTGAAGTGTTTGTCGCCGGCGCGCGTCACGACAAGGTGCTGGAACCTTTCGATGTCCGGGTTGCCGAGCTTGACCTCGTGCAGTACGGATCAGACGACACCAAGACGCATCGAAAGATCAAGCATATCCTCGGTCAGAAGCACCACGACAAGGTCGGTCGGCTGCTGGTCAGCGAACTGTTTACTGTCGGCCAGGGCGGCTGGTCGGGGTTCCCTTCACACAAGCACGATACCGATCGCCTGCCCGACGAGACCCGTCACGACGAGACCTACAACTTCCGCTTTCGCCCGAATCACGGATCCGGTGTACAGATGCTGCAGAGGGTCGACAACGAGCCGGGTGACGCCTACCACATCGTTGATGGATCAACCATCTGTCTCGACAAGGGCTATCACCCCTGCGCAGCACTTCCGGGGTACGAGATGTATTACTTCACCATTCTCGGCGGACTGAGCCAGCGCTCGCTGGTGCAGTACTTTCAACCGACACATGCCTATCAGATTGAAACCATTCCGGGCATCAAGGACATGATCGCGAAGTTCAAATGACCCTCGCGACCCTTGCCGAAGTATTGCAGCCAGCAAGGTCGGGAGGCTACGCCGTAGCGGGTCTGGTAACGCTTGGCTGGGAGGACATGCGCGCCTTCGTGCATGCTGCAGAGGCCGAGAACGCGCCGTTGATCCTGCAGGCGGGTCCTGGCTGTCGCGCACATACACCGCTTGCCGTGCTGGGCGCCATGTTTCGCTACCTTGCCGAACAGGCTAGCGTGCCGGTGGTCACACACCTCGATCACGGTCAGTCACGGGACGAATGCGTCCAGGCGCTGGACGCTGGTTTCAGTTCGGTGATGTTCGACGGTTCACGCCTGCCACTCGAGCAGAACATCGACGAGACGGCCGCCATCGTCAAGCTTGCCCATGTGGCAGGCGTCTCCTGCGAAGGCGAAATCGGTTTCGTCGGTTACCAGGACGGGGAAGCATCGAGCGGTACGGACCCCGACGAGGCGGCGCGCTTTGCCAACGAGACACAGGTCGATGCCATGGCCGTGTCCGTCGGCAATGTTCACCTGCAGCAGGACAAGGCCGCGGGCCTTGATGTCGCGCGCGTCAGGGCCATCGAGGTGTTGACCGACGTCCCGCTGGTGATACACGGCGGCTCCGGCGTACCCGCCGATCAGCGCCTTGAACTGTCGCGTGAGTCTTCCATCTGCAAGTGGAACATCGGCACCGAACTCCGCATGGTGTTCGGCAAGGCGCTGCGTGAGGCAGTCAATCGCGACAGCACACGATTCGATCGGGTCGAATTATTGAAGGAGACGCACGAGCCCCTTGTTCAGGCCACGCGAGCGGTGCTGCGGAGTACCGGATCGTCGGGCCGCGCCCCCTGAAGCACTCGCTCGTGTAATGCAGGCCCGTGACCTTGGCAATCGACCCTGGGCTGTGACCTGCCTGACTCTGTCGCAGAATCGGCATCCGGGTTCAATTCAGACCCGGTTCACTTCAGACCCAGGCAATTGGCATAGAAAGAGGTTGTCGCCGGCCAGTCAGAGAACAGACCGATGATCCCGACCTGCTGGGCCAGCACGTCAACCGTGTTCAATATCTCGCCGTCCCCACTCAGCGCATCGACGGTCGTGTCGTAGTAGTAGGCACCTCCTGCCGGACGTACGTCTTCGTCGATGCGACCCGAGCGTTCGAGCGACCACGATATGATATCGAGCCCGGCAGCACGCGCGTTCATGGCGTACTCGGACGGTACGATCATGTTGCCATCACCTGTGGCGAGAAGCGTCGGCATGGGTGGTGCGATGATGTTCAGGCCTGCAGCTGCAAGCGCATGGAAGTCCGCGACGCTGGGCGGTTCGGCCGCAAGTTCCAACGGGTCACGGCCGTCCAGGTAGACCGCCTGTTCGCCGAACTTCGGGTACTCCTCGATCCAGAGTTCCACATCCATGAAGTCGAAGGACTGCGCCCAGACCTCCTCGGGCGGCACCTGCTGCGCCTTGTATTCTTCGATCATCTGGCGCGCATACGACTCCTGCGTCAGACCAGACTCGCCGAACCCATCAGTGACAGCCTTGAGCTCCGGAGTGAACTTGCCGCCACGAGCCCGAATCAAGGTAATGCTCTCAGCATGACTGACGAGTGTGCCGCCGGTCGCGTACAGCTCGGTACGGAACGATGGCGTGCCGCCAAGATACTCTGCGAGCGTGGTCGCGTTTCGGTCCGCTGCATCCATCTTGCCGGACAGCGACTTGAACTCGGCAAGGGTCAGATCACTCGCACAGCAGCGCGCCGTCGCTGGCGTCTCAAGCTCACCTTTCTCGTCGAATACCGCCGGCGTGAACGGCACGGCGCACTTCTCGGCCAGCGGCGTCGTCAAGATGTTCGTCGTCGTGTGCAGATCGCATTGTGCGTGACGGCAGACAAGCTCGGCATCACTGGTGAAGGTCACATCACATTCGACAATGCCCGCCCCCATGCGAATCGCCGCCTGGTATGACTCCTTGGTGTGCTCGGGAAACTGCAAGGCGGCCCCTCGATGCCCGATCGAGAAGTCGGTCGGCTGATACCTGAGTGTGTTGGCCGCGCAGCTTCTGAGTGTGTCCTTCAGCGGACCCGGTTCAAGCTGCTCGACCAGATAGAACGGACGCGGCCCGAGCTGCACCGGAACATCGACATCGGCGTACGATGCGGTAGTGCCGATGAGGAGCGATGCCGTCGTGCCCGTCATTAACAACGCAGCCGCTATCCGGACGAGTCCCCGTTTCCAGCGCGGACGCAGCGAAGACGCTGCCGCAGACCCACGCTGTCCGGAAACTGATAACAAGGACATCTTCGTTCTCGTTTGCATGCTCGCGTACCCGTCAGTCGAATTGCATCGTGGTCTCAGCGTGGCAGCGTCATATGACCTGGATACGACACAGCTGTACCGAGTGAGAAACTGAATGTGTGATGAGTTTCGCACATTGTCTCCCGTCAAACTCTTGGCCCTGCTACAGCCCGCCCCCAAGCCAATCATCACTGTCATGTCCTTCTCCCTCTGACAGATCTTTGGCGCCCGACATTGGAGGCCCATACCACCTGCCATGGGCGAAGCAACTGCTCGCAACCCGCGTTCCTCGATGGCGATAACAGATCAGCATCCTCGCTGCCGCTACCCTCATGTGGCCACACGTTGTATCTGGCGTGGCCCTTCCCGCCAGACAATGGAAGAACGACATGCACAAACGCATAGTTCTTGTCGAGGACGATCAGCTCATCTCCGAAGCGATAAGCTATCGACTGCGCGCCAACGGCTACCTGGTCAGCACCGCGACCGATGCCGCTGAAGCGGCTGATTGCCTGCTCACCGAGCCGCCCGATATCGTGCTGATGGACATCAACCTGCCGGATGATAATGGCATTTCGCTCGCCGGCCGAATGCGTCTGTTAGGTTCGACTGTCGATGTACCGATCATCTTCGTGACCGCAAGCCGAGACCCCGAATATCGGCTGCGTGCCGAGGCGCTCGGCATCCAGCTTCTCGAGAAACCTTTGCAGGCAGCCAAGCTACTCGAGGCGATTGCGGCTACTCTCGAAAAGACCGGCACGCAAGTGGATGAACATACGCTTGACACTGCCGCAAGGTTCGAACGCTCAGGCAGCAGCCCGAGGGTGTGACGCGCCTTTCGTACCGTTCAATTTGGTCATGACCAGACCGCGCCGCGAGCCGATCAGTCCACACTGACTACCTTGGTGGCCGCCGGCCGCCTCTCCTCCATACAGGTCCGCGGCACATAGCCGCGGCTATGCTCCGGCGACACCAGCCTGTTTGCTTTCTAGTCGCCAGCCTCGGGGAAGAGCAACTTGCCACCGGTTTCGTCCAGGTGTCCAAGCGTCGGGTGCTCCTGAACAGCCTTGCGACGATCGATGGCCAAGGTGAACAACCTCCGAAGCTCGGTTGAGCGATCGGGTCCCGAGAGCTTCGTATTCACCTCACTAGCGTATTCAGTCACGCGAGAGGCCAGTTCCTGCAAGGGTGATCTGCCATTGGACGATGTGAGAATGTCGAGAAACTCTCGACCGGCACGGTTTCCGACCAGATCCGTTGACTCAAGCCTTTCGATTGTTCGTCTTGTGAGATCGTGCTCCTCGAACCACGTCAGATTCAACGGGTCACCATCGATCGGCTCACTGACTTCAAACCGCTCGGGTACGAACGCCTGTAACAATGCCCTGTCGCTCGATAGTACCGGTGTGCGCAAGTCGATCGCCATCGCTGCAGCCACGTACTGCGCGGGAACGATCTTCTCGCCGATCAACTTGTCGATCATATGATTGTCGACATCACTTGGCTCCGGCACCAACCAGGCAAAATCAGCATCTCCTGGCACGTCGTCTACTTGAAGGTCGAAATCTTGTACCTGGCTTGCATTTTAAGAAGAAGTCACCTTGAGCGCATCATCGCTCTGAAATGATCGAAAGTCGTCAAGCGTGAACCCGTTCTGAAATCCGCTCAAACCGCCTCCTTCGATAATGGCCGAGTTCAGAAAGAAGCTGGCCGGTATGGAAAACGCCTGTGAAGGCTCCGTCTGTCCATCTGACGACAACGGATGCAGATTCGACTTCACTCTTGCACTGATGATATTGAATTCCGTCGTTTGAAAGACATGATTCAGCAGGGTCTGCGCATCGTCGATCGATCCGTCCGCTCGAGACGAATCCAGTCGTTTCGAGTTGAAGTTGGCGATGGAGGATCGCACCTGAAGGTCAAGCAGGGCCGCGTCCTCCAGATTATCGAATCGGGGTTCATCGACGATGGGCCATCGCTTGTCGGTCGGCTGGAGACGGTCGAAATAGCCGATTAGTGCAAACGCAAACGCAAACGCAAACGCAAACGATAGTAGTGACAGCGGTGACGATAGCGAACACCTGGGTTTCTTCATCATCCTGCAATTCCCGGCGCTCGACAGAACGCTGAGTCAACGCAGCCTGTTCGACATCGCCTATGCGCTGCGAGCCGAACTGGCATTGATATCAGTAGAACCGGAACTCGAGTCCCGGGTCTATGTTGACCCCACGCCACCGAGCGACGATCTGGACGGACAGACCGAGGGTGTCATCCGGGATGCCTTCACCAAGAGGTGCTGGGTCAGCCGAGATCCGCCGGATGATCGTCTCTGGGCGCTGGACGCAATGCGCATACCGCAGGCCTGGCAATTAACAACAGCACGAGGGGAAGGCGTCATCATCGCCCAACCCGATACCGGTATCGCCGCGCATGCCGAATTGAACGACGCGAGACTCAGGCTGGATATGTCGAACAATCTGGTCGAAGGAGGTACCGACCCTGTCGACCCGCTGCGTTCAAGCGCCGCAAACCCCGGTCACGGTACCGCGACCGCAAGCGTCATCATAAGTCCGGACGCCGGCGCTATCCACGGTGCTGCACCCGGTGCAGCCCTGGTCCCTATCCGCTGCGTCGACGATGTCAAGATCTTCGAGGC
>ENA-ORXR01001733-ORXR01001733.1-marine-metagenome-genome-assembly--contig:-NODE-1733-length-22372-cov-12.527966_pt1 | contig 22372 bp, 20 predicted proteins | sample MGYA00237866_ERZ511479 | MGnify/ENA metagenome assembly ERZ511479 | reverse complement strand
ATCAGTATTGGCGGCCTGGTAGTTTTCGCCTGTTGTGTTCTGCTGCTTGAACGTCTGCTGCGCATTTTCGAGATCGTAACGAATTCATCCAACCCCGGCGCGGATGCCTCGCGGATGATCGTAAACCTACTGCCTTACTATCTCGGCATGGCCGTCCCTATCGCGCTGCTTCTCGGCACAATCATCACTATAGACAAGCTCTCCAAGTCATCTGAGCTCACAGCGGCGCTCGGCGCAGGTGTTTCGCTTTTTCACATGACAAAGCCGTTTCTCCTGCTCGCAATTTTCATGTCCGGTTTGACAATGTTTGTCGAAGGCTATTTCCAACCCGTGGGGCGCTATAAATACCGGCAGACCTTTGACCAAGTAAAACAACAAAGTTTCACCGCGGCTCTGCGCGAAGGCACATTTACTGAGGTCGGACCCCGAACATTTTTTGCCGGAACAGATGGCAAGAACGGCGAGATCGGGCCAATATTCATCTACGAAACCGTGGACGAAGAGGACGGCACAACAGGGTATAGAATAACAACGGCAGGCATCGGTGAAATCAACGTCATTGAGGGCTCACCAATTTTAAATTTGTCGAAAGGCCAAGCCTTCCCGATCGTCGACGGTCGATTATCGGGTCAGGTTTCCGCTGACAGCACAGCCATATCCAGACCCGCCACCTTGGAGACCTACCGCGTGCGCGGCGAAGATGAGCGGGAAATGACCTCGCTCGAACTTTTTGAAAACCGTCGCGGAACGGAGAAGACGGAAGTTGATCAAAACACGAATAACGCAATGCTTCACTTACGCCTGTCCAAAGCCGCATTGCTGCTTTTATTGCCCTTCATCGCAGTCCCTTTCGGACTAAATTACGGGCGGAATCCGTCTTCTGCCGGTATTTTTGTCGGAGTCGTTTTTTTGGTCTCGCTGCAAAAAGCATTAGAATTTGCCCAATCTCTCGGCGCTGCCGGCAAAATACCACCCTGGCTTGGGATTTGGGGCATCATCACGGCAGTCGCCGTCTTTGCCTTCATCCTATTCTGGAAGAGCGCCTATAAAATGGGCCAACCGCCGCTCACATCTTTTTCACATTGGGTTGGTCACATTAAAGGCGAAATCATCAGTGGATTTCAAAATCTAACCGGCCGGAAACGTGTGCAACGCGATGTTTAAACTCGCAACTTACATCACAAAGACATTTATATTCACTTGGCTGACACTGGTCTTCGGATTTTTAGCGCTCATTGGCCTTCTCGACAGCCTCGCAAATGGGGCTGATATTGCAAAAAGCGGCGGCGGCTTCTCGGACACTTTCCGCTATATGTTTTTGCGCGCACCCGTCATTTTTGACCGCATCTTCGTTTTCACCCTCGTCGTGGCAACACTTATGGTTTTCGTCAAACTTATCCGGAATCACGAACTTGTCGCCCTTCTCGGCTTTGGCATCTCTGCCACAAAACAAGTTTTGCTCATGACGCCCGGCGTTGTCGGCGCGTCAATCATCTCAATACTGTTCATCGACATCGCCATGGCTCCGGCTGTCCGGTCCCTGCAAACTTGGGGTATTGGCGAGTACAAGGTAAAAAATATAACCCCCGACAATCCGCTATGGATGGAAGATAAGGGGCGAATTATTCGCGCCACCGAGCGCATTGGTTTCGATACACTCGGCGATTTGAAGTTTTTCATCAGAGACGAAAACGGAAATGTTGACCGCATCTGGCATGTCGAGACGGCGGTCTATCAAGATCCAAATTGGCTGCTAACGGGCGTCGAGCAAATCGAAGTCAAAGACGCAGACGGTGAAACGCGGCAACTCACCCCGCTTGACGGCACAAGGATTTGGGAGACGCGGCAGACCCCGACATCCATCGCGCGGCTGACGGCTGAACCTCGCGATCTGTCTCTCGCTGAAATGCGTAATTTTTCCAAGCGTGGAAATAGTGGCTCAAAACCGAGCTTTGCGTATAAGTTTTGGCATGCACACCGCATAACCCGCCCGCTCGCCGCCTTCATTCTCCTTATCGCCTGTGCGGCTCTTATGCAGCGGACAGGACGTGAGGATACGGGGAATAAGACCTTGATTTTGGGCATTACAATGGCCTTCGTCTTCCTTATCTTTGACGGTGCTATGGCCACCTTTGCCGCTTCGGGCGGCGTGGCCGTTTGGCCGTCCATAGCCCTGCCGCTTCTCGTCTTTGGTATCGGGGGGGCATTTATGCTCTTGCGGACTGAAACGCTTTAGGCGGCCTACGTGAACCGTCTTTTCATCGTCAACATGTTGTCCGAGCGTGTGGCGCGTAAAGGTTCGGTGCTAGAACCACTGGCGGCTGAGACCGGAACAAACTGCTTCCGGCTTGACCCGTTTGACGCTCTGCCCTCAGCCGTCACTCAGGCTGCGAAAGACGGCATTGACCATGTTATTATCGAGGGCGGTGACGGTACCGTCCAAGGCGTGATTTCCGCCTTTCTCTATCAAGCGGATAAGTTCGACACGTTTCCGTCATTTTCAATCGTGCCAGGCGGCATGACCAACCAAGTGGCCAAAAATATCGGGCTGAAATCGGCTAGCGCGCGGTCGGTCAGAAAAGCCTTGAATGGCCCTATGATCACCGTCGACATGCCGTTACTGCGTATCATCGATAGTGATGGCCCCAAATATGCAGGTTTTCTTTTCTCCACCGGCGCCATCCCTCAAATCACGCGCTACACGACCGGGGAGCTGCACCGTAAAGGGATTGGCGGGTCCGCAGCTGTTCTTGGCGGTATCCTCAAAGGCGTGCGCGGCGATGATGAGACCCTCATGCAAATCACCCCTGTGCGCATGGAAGGCCTCTATGAGGGCCCCCATTTGGGGACTGTCGTGACCACCCTTCCCAGCCTTATCATGGGGCTGGATCCTTTTTGGGGAGATGGCGATGAGCCCCTGAGAGTGACATGGGTTGACGGCAGCTATAAAGGTCTTGCGCGAAATATGGTGCAAGTTTGGATGGGATTAAAGTCCAAAGATCGCACACCAGACGGACTTCATTCCAAGCGCGTCAATGAAATTTCTTATCATTATGAGGGCAATATCGTGCTCGATGGCGAGTTTCTTTCAATTCCGTCAGGTAAGTTTACTATTCGTCCGACCCGTCCCGTGACATTCTTACGCTAACATGAAATCTGTGCTCGATATCATCAAGACGGAAACGCTCGACCCACCTGCCCGCGTGACGGAAGTCATGAACCTTATTCGGGCGCGTCATGATGGCCGCGTTCAGGCCATGGTTTATTACGGCAGTTCCCTGCGAGAGCTGAATAATTCCAAGAAAATGCTGGATTTTTATGTACTCGTTGACAGTTACCGCAAAACCCATGGCACCGGGCCGCGCGCACTTATCAACCGCTTCATCCCGCCTGCTGTCTATTATGTTGAGCACACATCCGGTGACGGAGCGATTTCGACCTGTAAATATAGCATCATGAGCCTGTCTGAGTTTGAGAAGCGTTGCAGCACGCGCGCATTTTTGAGCCAAATCTGGGGTCGGTTTTCCCAACCTTGCGCCGTGTTATGGGCCAAGAATGATCGCGTTTTAGACCGGGTTTGGGCTGCGCGCGTGGTGGCTGTAGAGACTATGGCAGGCGCGACGGCCCCGCTTCTAGGCGGCTCCGCGACAGCGGCTGAAATTTGGGGCCGCGGGTTTTATGAGAGCTACCGTACCGAACTTCGTCCCGAAAGCTCAACCGGACGCAGTGAAGAAATCGTGGCGCGGTTTGAAGATCGTTACGCCGCGATAACAGCAGGCCTCTATGGCGCGCCAAATGCCGCCGGCGTATTCACACTCCCTGTGGCCGGAAAATCCCGCGCGGAACGCCGCTGGTTATTTCGGCGCATTATGGGCAAACCCGCTGCAGCCCTCAGGGTTTTATTGGGCGCGGCTACATTTGACGGCGGCATAGATTACGTCGCGCGGAAAATTGAAAATCATTCAGGCGTGCAGCTCAATCCAACACCCGCACAGCGCAAACATCCAGTGCTGCACTCACCGGTTCTGTTTTGGAAAATCTGGCGCCAAGGCGCGTTTAGATAAAGGCGCGTTTAGATAAGACCGCGTTTAGGAAAAGCCGCGTTTAAATAAGCTATTCAGCCGCCTGCAACTTGCTCATCATACCCGTCATAATTTCGGCCTGACTGGCTTTCAGTCTCGCAAAGGCATCAATGATGATTTTGACATCGGCTTCCGTGTGCGCCGCTGACAAAGAGATACGCAGCAAGCTGGAGCTTTGCGGCGTTCCGGGCGGGACGGCGAGGTTCACATAAACGCCGTTTTCCATGAGCCAATTCCATTCCATCGCAGCCACGCCCTCATTCGGACGGCGCACGGCGATAACCGGGCTTGGGTCAGCACAAAGATCAAAGTCGAGCGCTTTCAATCCGGCATGAAGCTGCTGCGCACGGACTTTAAGATTATCGCGTAAATGACTGCCGGATTTGATTTTTTCGACAGCAACACGCGCTGCGCAAATGTTTGCGGGCGTCGCAGAAGCCGTGAACATATAAGGGCGCATGACCTTTCGCGTGATTTCAAATTCAGGATGTATGGAGGCGCAGAATCCGCCTACCGACGCTAGAGATTTCGAAAAAGTTCCGGAAATAAAGTCAACTTTATCCAAAACGCCCTGCTCTTCTGCAATGCCGCAACCCGTCGGGCCAAACACGCCGTAACTATGCGCTTCGTCGATGAAGAGATAACCGCCGTGACGATGGGTCACGTCAACAAATTCATCGACGGGCGCGATATCGCCAAACATGGAGTAAAGGCCTTCGATCACGACCAGCGCGTTGCCGCCCTCAATCTCGCCCTGACGGCGCAATCGTTTATCCAAGTCTTCGGGATTATTATGACGGAAGCGGATGGTGGAGGCATTCGTTAGACGGGAGCCGTCAATGATACAGGCATGCGCATCTGCGTCCATGAAGATAACGTCTTTATCGCCCGCCAAGCCAGAAATCGCGGCCAGGTTGGTCTGATATCCCGTTGTAAAAACAATGCAGGACGGCATGCCGAAGTGCTCTGCCATCGCTTTTTCCAGATCCGTATGCTCCGCATATGTACCGTTGGCAACGCGAGAACCTGTCGTGCCTGTACCGTGCTCGTCTATCGCTTTTTTCGCAGCGGCACGGCAATCTTCGTCAAAGGTCAGTCCCAAATAATTATTCGTTCCCGCCAGCAGAATTTCTTGATTTCCGATGCGTCCGCGCGTGGCAGAGAGAATGTCGTCAAATTCGACCCCCAGCGCATCTGCGCCAATTTTCATCATCATGTCCACACGGGCTTGTAGCGGCGCATATTTGTCGAATAATTTTGTCATGCGGTCTCTTTAGCTTCGCTGCCTAAGCCGTCAAACCTTTTACGGCTATCACTAACTCGCCGACGGTTTTAATGTCAGAGACCATCTCCATCGGAATGGAGATATCATAGTGATCTTCAAGTTCCATGATGAGATCGAAAACGGCCACAGAATCGACTTCCAAGTCAGACATAATACCGGAAGAATTCTCGATTGGATGGTTCTTCGGGTTATAGGGCTTCAGCAATTCACAAATTTTGTCGTAAATTTCGGAATTTGTCGGTGCACTCATGGATTCGTCCCATCAAAAAATTTGAGGGGCGATACCAAAAGAGACAGGGCGCGTCTAGATAAGGGGTCAGCCAGCGTCGCCAGATTTTGACACCACTGTGAGCGTCTCATCAGACTGAAGATCAATAATTCCGCCCTCCAGGAACTTCGCCTTCACACGTGCGCGGGAGAGTTTGCCGGAGCTTGTGATAATCATTGTAGCTCGCGGTACGAGCATTAGCCGAACGGGAACGCCCACTTCAAGGCGAATGGCGGCGGTCACAGCCGTGTAAATCTCTTCGAGAAGTTTCGGATCGCGCGTCCGGCATTCAAGCAGCAGCATAATGTCTTTTTCGTCACCGGCGCCGCCAATGGCAAAGGCGCAGGCCCGCCCGCATCTATGCGGCGCAGCGGCTTGCGCGGCCCATTCAATGTCTTGTGGCCAGATGTTGCGCCCGTGCCAAAGGATCAGATCCTTGAACCGTCCGGTGACAACCAACTGGTCTTCTAACCAATATCCGGCGTCACCTGTATCGAGCCACCCATCTTTAAAGAATGAAGCTTCTGTTGCCTGGGTGTTGCGAAAGTAGCCGGGAGAGACAGACGGTCCGCGCAAGCAGACGCGGCCAACCAATTTTTCACCGAGGATATTGTTGTCAAAGTCTCGAATTTCGACCTCATGGTCGGGCAAAACTTTACCGCACGCAACGAAAGTCCGGCGATCTTCTTCGCGGGTCACATCAGACGCCTCGACGGCCTCGGATGTTCTTGTGTAGCGGGACATATCTATTGTGTGCTTGAGGAGCCCTTGGCCGAGCGGTGCAAATGTAGCGGCCAATGTTGTCTCAGCGAGGCCATAAGACGGTGTAAATGTGCCGGCTCCAAAGCCCATATCCCCGAACAACTCTTGAAACTCTGTCAGAGGTTCGGGACGCACCATATCACCGCCAATACCGGCTACCCGCCAGCTGGAAAGATCAAGTTCTCTGTCATTGCGCCAGCGACGCACGCAGAGCTCATATCCGAATGTCGGTGAGTAAGAGAGCGTCGATTTATGATCGGAAATCAACTGCAGCCAAGTTATAGGGCGGCGCGTGAAATCCTGCGGGTCAATAAAGTCGACCGTCAATTGGCAGACCACCGGAGCCAACATACACCCGATCAGGCCCATGTCATGATAGAGCGGCAACCAGCTGGTCGCGCGGTCAATCTCAGTGATTTGCATGCCATGTTCGGTAATGCCGAAGCAATTTGCACAAACCGAGGACTGGGTTCCGATAATCCCTTTGGGCGAAGACGAAGACCCTGACGAATATTGAATATAGCAGAGATCATCCTTGCCAAACGGACGCAGCGTTTCGCCTCCTGGTAAATCATCCATGCTTTCAAAGGTCATAACCGGGATAGCTTGATCATTCAGCGCGGAGCGCATGATTGGCTCCATGGATTCAGGACAGAACAAGGCGTGGAAATCGCCCGTATCGGCCATACGCTGAAGCTGGCGCTCGTAGGAAGACCGTCCACCCAGGGTCACGGGCAGTGGAACTGGCGCCGCAACAAGACCTGCATACTGGCAAGCGAAAAACATGACCGCAAACTCGGGTGTTGAAGTCGCCGCGATGCCAATTCGCGCGTTCTTTTCTGCGAAAGGGACTAAACGCTTGGCCATCTCTTTGGCTTGCGATTGCAGATCGGCGTAGGATATCTGCGATTTTAAACGCGCTTTTCCATCAAAATAGTTGAAACCCGTCTTAGCCGTCGCAGCATAATCCAGAGCGTCGCAAAGTGTATCAAAATCACCGCGTCTGAGCGGGATTCCGCGGCTTGTAGGCAGGGGAATCATATCAATATCGGCGTCCGATGGGGGCATTATAAACTCATTTATTCCGCCGTTTACACGGCTTTCACAAGACTCGGGCTCAATAAGCTATTAACCATAAATGTAAAGACGGCCCTAATAGCCGTCTAAACCTTCCCGGTTCATATCATATTGACCCCTAAAGGCGTTTCACGGGCTGTTACGATATGTGACAGTTTTGTTGCAGTTTATGACAGCCATGTCGAGTGTCCGGTCACAAAAACGCCACAGGGGATACGGGCCTATCGAGATGGTTTGGCGAAACAATTAAGGGTTTGATGGACGATAGGTCTGCTTGGTGGGCGATACTGGGATTGAACCAGTGACCCCTGCCGTGTGAAGGCAGTGCTCTCCCGCTGAGCTAATCGCCCGTCAAAAGCTGACGTGGGCGCCTCTTAGGGGTCTGCGCCGGACTGTCAAGCCAACGCATATTACTCGGATAAACCCAGTCTCTCGCGGGCGAGTCTATCTGCCACGACATTCGTGGGCAGGTCTTGCTCTGCCGCGAGCATAAAAACATTTTCCAGTGTCTTTTCAAGACCTTCTAGCTTTTCGTTCACCCACTTTGGATCGTAACTTCCACTGACTTCCGCCGCCACATTGATGATTCCGCCAGCGTTGACGACATAATCCGGCGCGTAAAGAATGCCGCGCTGACGGCACGCCTCTCCCATCTCCGGCGTGGCCAATTGATTATTGGCGGCACCCGCGATGACGACGGCTTTAATATCAGGCAGGGTGATTTCCGAGATCGCGCCGCCCAAGGCGCAAGGTGCGAAAACATCCGCTTCAACAGCGTGTATCACCTCAGGCTCCACAACCTTAGCTTCCAATTCCACTTTCGCACGATCTAAGACCGCTTTGTTGATGTCAGTCACAATCAAGTGAACGCCCGCACCGTGCAGGTGTTCGCACAAGCCATATCCGACATGGCCCAGGCCCTGAACCGCGACTCGCAAGCCCTCTAAAGAGTCGCGACCCATGGCGTGCCGGACGGCTACTTTGATGCTCCTAAAGACGCCTTCCGCCGTGACGGGCGACGGATCGCCCGAGGCTGCAGGGCCGTCATCCAGTCCGGCAACGTAATCCGTTTGAGTTTTGATAATCCGCATATCATCGGGCGATACACCGACATCTTCCGCCGTGATATATTTGCCGCCGACGGCCTCAACGGCGCGGCCATAGGCTTCAAACAAGGCCTTACGGTCGAACTCTGTGTCGGGACGCAAAATAACAGCTTTCCCACCCCCTAAAGACAAGCCCGCCATCGCATTCTTAAAGCTCATAGCTTTTGACAAGCGCAGCGCATCCGTTACCGCGTCTTTTGGATCAGCATAGGACCAAAGCCGCGTCCCGCCGGCCGCAGGGCCACGCGCCGTGTTATGAACGGCAATCACGGCTTTTAAACCGCTATTGGCGTCGCTAAATAGGTGAACACCCTCATGTCCATCAAAATCCGGATGATCGAACATATTAGGCCTTTAAGCTTGTGAGACCGGCGCCGGCGGCCTTTAAGATGGCCAAGGCCAAGGCGCCGCCTGTTCCGTCGCCAATATTCACGTCAAGATCAACAATCGGCGTGAGCCCAAGACGCGACAGCAGCGCGTCATGCGCAGGTTCAGCGGAGAGATGGGAGGCCAGACAATGATCAATCGCGGCCGGATCAACCGCATGCAAAATAGCTGCGGCGCTGCAGCTGATATAGCCGTCCAGTAAGATTGGAATACGTTGATGCCGCGCCGCGAGTATGGCCCCGACCAAACCTGCAATTTCTCGCCCGCCAAATCTCCGTAAGACTTCCAAGGGATCAGACGTTTGCGCATTATGCTGCGACACACCGGCTTCAACGACCTTAATCCGCGCTGCTGCGCCAACGCCGCCTGCCCAATAATTTGCAGCCCCGCCATAAAGCGCGATGTTCATGGCCGCTGCCGCCGTTGCTGCGCCCAGGCCTGCCGCGCCCAAGACAATAATGTCCGCCCCTTCCGCGACAACTTCCATGCCAAAGGCGATAGCGGCGGCGCAGTCTCGCTCGGATAGACTATTGGTTAGCGTGAAGTCCGCGCTGGGATAATCAATACCAAATTCATAGACTTTAAATGCTGATCCAAGCTCACCCGCTATGCCGCGCACAGCGGCCTGCCCGTCGGTCAAGCTCGCCACGCGCGCCTTTGATGCCTCAACGATGTCGTCATAGCCAAGATGTTCGGCGACGCCATGTGTTCCGGCAAATACCGCGATCAGGGGACGCATCAAACTCGGTAAGTGCGCACCTTGCCACGTCGAAATAAGCGCGAGCGGTTTTTCTAACCGCCCGATAGGCCGCAAACCCCGACCAAGAGAATCGGCTTCCGCAAAAACCTCGGATGGCGGCAGATCCGCCAATCTCGGCATAGATGCAATTAAGGCGCGAATGTCGTCAAAGGGTTGGTCCGTTATCTGCGCGTCAGTCATGTAATGGCCTCAAACGGGTCGAATCAAAAAGTTAACCTTGTTTACAGATCACAGTGTATGGCGTCTCAAACTTAAATTCTTTTCAAATTCTGCCCTTTATAGGAAATATATGTTGGTCAAGCTTCTTACAAACACTGTTCTCATCGCCGGCGTTGCTATCGCGGGAGTCTTATATTTGGACTATAAAGAGAAAATGTCCGACTCCGCACAAGCTGAAGTTCAGGCTCAAGACGCTCAGCATCAGGAAGCGACGAATAAATCCAAGCCAAAAATGAAGACATCCGCGTCAGTTGTGTCAATTCCGAAAGACCCGAGATCCGGTCAGTATCATTATAAGGGCCGTGTAAATTCGGGCTATGTCGACTTCCTGGTTGATACAGGAGCCTCCGCTATCGCCTTGACCCCGGCTGATGCGCGCAAAGCGGGCTTTCGGGACGCAGACCTAGATTATAACGTGGAGATCAGAACTGCAGGCGGACGAAATTACGCGGCACGCGTGACATTGGACCAAGTTGCGCTCGGCGGGATTATGCTGCGGGATGTCGAAGCCTTAATCGTGAAAGAAGGGCTCGAAACATCCTTGTTGGGCATGACTTGGCTAGGTCAGTTGCAGGAAGTCAAAGCGACGCCAAATGCGTTGCTGCTGCGCTATTAAAATAGCCCGGTTTTCCGAGCCATATTAAGCGCGACAAGCGCAAGGCAAATTCCAAAAATTCTGCGCAAAAGCGTGGCGTCTAACTTATGCGCCAGCTTGGCTCCAAATGGCACCATCGGCCAAGCCGCAATAGTGATGAGCACAAAGCCCAATCCATTTACATACCCCAGCGACCCAAATGGCCGTCCGGCAATTCCCCATCCACTGATGATGAAACCCAATGTTGCGGGCACGGCGATGAAGAGGCCAAAAGCCGCAGCAGTCCCAATCGCTCGGTGTATCGGCACGCCGCAAAGCGTTAGCAATGGCACGGAGAGCGACCCACCACCAATCCCCATCAATGAAGACAATACCCCCACGCTTCCCCCTGCCAATATTGGCGCTGGGCCGCGCGGAACCGTTTTTCGAAAAACAAAATTGGGCTTGCCAAAGATAAATTGGAACGCGACCAAAATCGCAACACCCCCAAATATTCGCGTCAGCACATCGCTCGACAAACGCGGCGCAATCCAAATGGCGGCGGCGAAAGCCCCGACTCCAATCCACACCCCGTAGCTCTGCCACCATCTGGATTCCGGCCAGACCAAGGACATATCCACGGCGTCTTTCGCTTGATGGGCGCGGGTAGAGCGGAGCGCGTTCAAAATGATAACCGCAGCGCTCGTCGCAACAGCGCAATGCATGACAATTTCCTCCGGCACGCCAAGTTCTGAGAAAGCGTAATAAAGCGCGGGCACCATCACGGCCCCGCCGCCAATTCCGAATAATCCTGCGGTTAATCCTGCGACACCGCCGACCGCCAGAAGCGCAAGGATCAGCGGCCAGTTTTGAAGGAGTTGATCCATCAAGCTGCGGTTTGCAAGCGCTGCATCGCGCTCAAGCCTTGGCGCAAAATCTCAGAAGGCGGCAGTTTCCTGCCCAAACCTTCGGACAAGGTGCGCCTCCAGAGGCGCGCGCCGGGTTCACCCGCAAATAAACCCATGACATGACGGATGAGCGCTTTGGTTGAGCGGTCAGTTTCTTCACGGCTTTTTGCATAGCCTATAAGGCGCTCTGCGATCTCTAAACGGCTCGGCACGAAGGAGTCTGCACCAAACCAATGACTGTCAACATCGGTCAAAATCCAAGGCGTGTTATAGGCCGCGCGCCCAAACATCGCGCCATTCAATGTGCCGCCCATAACCTCAGCCGCATGTTCCGCATCCGACACCTGTCCGTTAACGATTATGTCCAGCTCCGGATATTTTGCCTTCATCGCGTGGACGAGATCATAATCGATTGGCGGGATGGTACGGTTATCCTTTGGCGAGAGACCTTTCAGCCAAGCCTTACGCGCGTGAATAATGAATGTCCCGCAGCCCGCCGCCGCAACAGTTTCGATAAAAATTGGGAGTGTGTTTTCGACAGTCTGATCGTCGATACCCAGACGACATTTCACCGTGACCTCGGCATCTGTCGCGCCGCTCATGGCTGTGAAACATGCCGCGACCAAATCCGGTTCCGCCATGAGGCACGCGCCGAAACGCCCGGCTTGCACGCGGTCCGACGGACAACCTACATTAAGATTGACCTCATCATAGCCATAGCTCGCCCCAATCTCTGTCGCCTGCGCGAGCTTGTCTGGATCGCTCCCGCCGATTTGTAGCGCAACCGGATGCTCAATTTCATCAAGACTTAAAAGACGGTCGCGCGGCCCGTGGATGACGGCATCGGCCACAACCATTTCCGTATAGAGCCGTGTATGTACGGAGAGCTGACGGTGAAACCATCGGCAATGCCGATCCGTCCAATCCATCATGGGTGCAACTGAAATATTGGGAGGCGAGCTCATGGGTGTATATAACGCCCCGCGCAGAAATTCCTATTCGTAGATTACATCCGCCTCGGTTTTGGATTTCACCTCGTCCAAAGCGACGCCGGGGGCCAGTTCTCGCAAGCGGAAGCGTCTCTGCCCCTCGCCTCTGTCAAACACGCCCAAATCCGTAATGACCATATCGATGCAATCCTGCCCCGTCAGCGGCAGCGTGCAAGCTTTGATAAATTTGCTCTCGCCGCGCTTATTCGTGTGATCAAACAAAGCGATACAGCGTTTGACGCCCGCGACGAGGTCCATTGCCCCGCCCATGCCCTTGACCATTTTTCCGGGGATCATCCAATTAGCGATGTCGCCATTCTCCGCAACTTCCATTGCGCCTAAAATCGACAAATCAATATGCCCACCGCGTATCATCGCAAAGCTCGTGGCGCTGTCGAAGAAGCTGGATTTCGGGAGCGTGGTGATTGTCTGCTTGCCCGCATTGATGAGGTCTGCATCAACTTCGTCCTCGGTCGGAAACGGCCCCATGCCGAGCATACCGTTTTCGCTTTGCAGCGTCACAGACATGCCGTCCGGGATGTGGTTCGCGACTAACGTCGGAATACCAATGCCCAAATTGACGTAAAATCCGTCTTCCAATTCCTGAGCCGCCCGCGCGGCCATTTCATCTCTTGTCCAAGCCATTTCTCTCTCCGACTATTCTACATTAGGTTGGTAAGCATCCCAGCCCTCGGGCGGTGGTTCCAGCTTTGTCATAAGAAAGTCGAAATACTTATCGTCTTCATCCTTGAATACCGTCTTGCCGCCCATAATCAGCGCTCTTGCCAGATTATCCGCAGCCTGTTTTTCATCATCTCGGTCCAATGACAGTTTTCCCAAGCGGAGATGGATCTCCGGATCACCCAGTCCCCCATGACTAATCACAGCATCCGCATAGGCACTGAGCGCGGTATCGGCGTCACCGGCTTGGAAGTACATATCGCCCAAATACATCCAAAGCCTGGCGATCCCATCCGGAAACTTTTCCAAGTCAGGCGAGTCGATGGCGGAGATGAGAGTATTATACACGAGGGTCCGTCCCTCATCGGTATTCATCGCAAGGCCACGTTTCGCTTCTTGAGTCGCCTCCTCCATCAACTTGGCCGCTCTTTTCTTGCTAGCCCCGAACACGCCTATACCTCCCGCACGGTGCGTTGCTCAATCCGTTTTTCGCATTTCGCCTCGACTATGCGCTGGACGAAAATTCCGGGTGTGTGGATGAAGTTTGGGTCGAGCGAGCCGACGGGCACGATTTCATCGACTTCGGCAATTGTGACTTTCCCCGCCATCGCCATCATCGGTGAAAAATTGCGCGCTGTGGCTTTGAAAATCAGATTGCCTTCCGCGTCGCCCTTCCAAGCTTTGACGATAGAGACATCTGCTTTCAGGCCCGTTTCCAGAATGAACGTTTCACCATGAAAATCCTTATGCTCTTTGCCCTCGGCAATCAGCGTGCCGACGCCTGTCTTGGTATAAAACCCAGGGATGCCCGCCCCGCCCGCGCGGATACGTTCGGCCAGCGTGCCTTGCGGATTAAACTCTAGCTCCAATTCGCCGCCGAGATATTGGCGCTCAAATTCTTTGTTCTCGCCGACATAAGAGCTGACCATTTTTTTGATCTGGCGTGTTTCGAGCAATTGTCCGAGGCCAAAGCCATCCACGCCCGCATTGTTCGAAATCACGGTGAGGTCCCCCGCCCCGCTGTCGCGCAAAGCCGCGATGAGGTTTTCCGGAATGCCGCACAAACCAAAACCACCGGACATGACCGTCAGCCCGTCATGGCATAGTCCGTCCATCGCATCAGCGGCTGTTTTATAAACCTTGCTCATATTGATCCTCTTTATCTCTTGCTACGCGATATAGACTGTTTTGACATTACAAAAGGCGCGAATGCCCTCCGCTGCCAGTTCTCGGCCATAGCCCGAGCGCTTAATTCCTCCAAACGGTAATGCCGGATGGGACGACGTCATGGCGTTCACAAAGGTTGCGCCCGCTTCAATCTCGCGAATGGCTTGTGCCTGTTCTAACTTTTCTGCCGTCCAGATAGACGACCCCAAACCGAAAGGGGAGTCATTGGCGAGCTCAATCGCGGCGTCAATGCTGTCAACTTTGTAGAGCGCCGCAACGGGCCCGAAAATCTCTTCATGATAGGCGGTAGAGTCTTTCGAGATATTCTCCAGCACACCGGGTTCGAAAAACCAGCCATCGCCCGCCATGACTTTGCCGCCCGTCAGCAAATGCGCACCATCTTTCACGGCAGCGTCGACTTGGGACGCGATCTCTTTGCGCGCCCCTTCATTCACAAGCGGCCCAATATCCGTGTCTGTCTTGGTCGGGTCGCCGACTTTCAGCGCGGCGGTAGCTTTCACCAAGCGCTCCTTCACCTCGTCGTAAATATCGGCGTGAATGATGAAACGCTTAGCCGCGATACAGCTCTGTCCATTATTCTGGTTTCGCGCTTTGATGCCTGTTTCAATTGCAGCGTCCAAATCAGCGGACGGCATAATGATAAAGGCGTCGGACCCGCCCAGCTCCAGCACTGTGGGCTTAATCTCCTGCCCGCAGATAGACGCAACAGATGCGCCAGCAGGTTCGGATCCCGTGAGCGTCGCGGCCTTGACGCGGTCATCACGCAATATGCGTTCAACCTTTGCCCCTGAAATCAGCAGCGTTTGAAACGCGCCGTCCGGGAACCCCGCCCGTCTGAATATGTCTTCTACGTATAAAGCGCATTGCGGCACATTCGACGCATGTTTTAAAAGCCCCGTATTCCCCGCCATCAGCGCCGGGGCGGCAAAGCGGACAACCTGCCAAATCGGGTAATTCCAAGGCATTACGGCCAGCACGGGTCCCAACGGCAAATATGTGCGGTAGGATCTCGCCGCATCCGTCTTGACGATATCATCTGCGAGATGCGCTTCAGCCGTGTCAGCGTAATACTCCGCGCCCATTGCGCATTTCTTGACCTCGGCGATGGCGGAGGTCAGGGTTTTGCCCATTTCGAGCGTAACGATTGCGCCAAGCGCCTCGGCCTCATCGCGGAGGATCTGTGCGGCCTTACGCATATGAGTCGCGCGCTTTTCAAATGACCAAACCCGCAGCTCTTCATGCGCTACAACCGACTTGGCGAGCATCAGGTCGACTTCCGCATCCGTGTGCGGCTCGAAGGTTTTGATGACATCTCCCGTGGCGGGATTTTGGGTTTGAATGGCCATATCGGGGTCCTAAGCGACAATGTGCGGAGCACCTTTGTGATTGACCTATCGCCTCTTGCTTCCAAACGAAACCGCTATTGCGCAGAGATTGCGGCATATCCGTTCGTTAAATCGGCTACGGCCACAAAAAAAGCCCGATCGATTGATCGGGCTTTTTTGTATCTGTTCCACCCCCTAAAAGAGAATGGCGCGAGTGACGGGACTCGAACCCGCGGCCTCTGGCGTGACAGGCCAGCGCTCTAACCAACTGAGCTACACCCGCTAAGATGTGAGCGGCTACTTAACTAGGAGCTGGGGTGCGGTCAACGCGCAAAATGCGTCATTCTGCACTTTTATTTACGATGGGCTGATTACATCCCTCACCCGCTTAGGAAGATTTGGAAAAACGATGTCATATGACGCCCGCATACGGTCCAAAACATCCTCGATTTCTAGCTTTTCCAGCAAGAGCACCATCCAATTCCCGCGCGGCAAGTGCGAATGCGCTTCTGCGACGCCGACCTCGATCAGCATGGCGCGAATCTCTGCATCGGGCGCTTTGACCGTGAGTCGCCCCTGCCCCGGGCTTAAAATTGCAAACATCTTGAAATCGGCCTCTGTGCCTACTTTGAAGACATGCGCGCCGCCCCATTGCTTCGTCATATAGGTAGACGGGAGCGTCAGCGCGTTTTTCGTGATAATACCGTCCATAAAAACAGCATAGAGTAATTGCACCCCCGTGCAAAAGTCTTATAAGGCGCGTTCAGAAAGTCTGCGTCGGGCGGTTAGCTCAGCTGGTAGAGCATCTCGTTTACACCGAGAGGGTCAGCGGTTCGAACCCGTTACCGCCCACCAGTCTTTCTCAAATCGACAGGCCGGATGCCACATGAACTTTGCGTCAGTCACCTTCCTCTTTTATTTCCTGCCAATCTTGATTGCGCTCTATTACCTCTCTCCTAATCGGACGTTGAAAAACCAATGCCTGCTGATCGGCAGCTTGCTCTTTTATGCTTGGGGTGAAGGGATTTTCCTTCTTCTCTTGCTGGGCTCGATTGTCCTCAACCACATTTTCGTTCGAATCATCCATCGAAGCGATTCTAAGAAAGCAGCTTTGGCTTTAGCAATCGCCTTGAATTTGGCGGTCTTGATTTTCTTCAAATATGCGGGATGGCTGTGGGGCGTCTTGACGGGATCTGCGGAGCCAACGCTCGCACTGCATCTGCCGCTCGGGATTTCCTTTTTTACGTTCCAAGCCATCAGCATGTTGGTGGATGTTTATCGCGGGGTGAAACCGCCGGATAATGTCATGAAGACCGGGCTCTATATCTCTATGTTCCCGCAGCTCATTGCGGGGCCTATTGTTCGTTTCAATGAGATCCGAGATCAAATCGATAATCGGCAGGAAACTTGGGATCGTTTTTCGAGTGGTATGCTCATCTTTATTTTGGGCCTGAGCCAAAAACTGCTGCTCGCTGACACGCTGGCTATTCCGGCAGACGCCGCTTTTTCGGCGCAGGCCGGGCAGCTTACCGTCGCGGCAGCGTGGCTCGGGCTGATCTGTTTCAGCTTGCAGATCTATTATGATTTTGCGGGCTACTCCAACATGGCTATCGGCCTAGGACGGTTCTTCGGCTTTGAGCTTCCTCGAAATTTCGAACATCCCTATAGCGCAAAGAGTTTCCGCGAGTTTTGGCAGCGTTGGCACATGACCTTGTCCCGCTGGTTTAGGGACTATCTCTATATCCCCTTGGGCGGTTCGCGGCGCGGCCAGGTTTTGACATATCGAAATCTCCTCATTGTCTTTATTCTCTGCGGTTTGTGGCACGGCGCAAATATAACTTTCCTGCTTTGGGGTCTGTGGCACGGCGCGTTTCTCATTGGAGAGCGCCTCGCGGCGAAAGCGACGACCTTCCGCCTTCCTCCGTTCATTGGCATATTTTACGTCTGCCTCTTCGTTGCCCTCGGCTGGGTTTTGTTCCGCGCAGAAAATATGGCGCAGGCCATGAGCTATTACGGCAATTTGTTCGGCATCAATGCAGGAGCCGCAGATATCCCGTTACAAGGTTATGCGGTCATGGCCCTCACCGTCGGATTGGCCCTGAGCTGGGACGGGTGGAAAAAACTCGCGGGCTTCGGACAAAAACACCCTGCGCTGCACACCGCGCTGGTGTGGAGTTTTGTTGGCGGTCTTTATCTTTGCTGTTTCATCATGGTTGCGTCCCAGACGCATAAACCCTTTCTGTATTTCCGGTTCTAGATGACCCGCACCGCCAACATCATCCGCTCTCTATCGGTCATCGCTTTAATGGTTCTTTTCCTTCTGCCGATGGCGGGGCATCTCCTGACAGCGGATAAAGACGTCAGCACCGTAGAGAACCGAACGTTACAAACGCGGCCCGCCTGGACGGGAAATTGGACAAGCTATCGCAAGTCGTTTGACATCTATCTCAATGACCAATTCGGTTTTCGCGGCCTTGGCATAAAAGCGGATAATCAATTAAAGTTGGTTTTTGAAGGCGAGTTGCCACTGGTGGTTCTGGGGCAGCAGGATTGGCTGTTCTTGTCTGAGCCCGCACTCTGGAATTCCTACCAAGGCAAAACCTTTACGCCGGAAACAGTCGACAGTTGGCTTGAAAGTCTCCGCAACCTTAAAGCCGCATTCGAGGAAAATGGCGCGCAATTTTACGCAATGATCCCGCCAAATAAAGCGCGCATATATCCGGAACACGCCCCCATTCACTACGGCGCGCCCGGACCGCATCTCCTCGCGGCTCTATTCGCGGACTCTCGCGCGGATGATTTGAACTTGATCAACGTCATGCCGCCCCTTCTCTCGCAAAAAGAGACCGCGCAAGTTTACTACCGAACGGACACGCACTGGACATCGATAGGGGCCTATCAAGCCTATGCCGCTTTTATTGAGACCGTGAACGCCAAGGGCGGCAATGTCCGGCTGCTGGGTCAGGACAAACTGAAACCGAAACGCGTCCAAGATAGAGAAGGCGATTTATTTAGACTATTTGCTAAAAGTGATTTCGAAACGGACACTCTCTTAGACTTCACGCCGCCCGCCGCAGCCGGTTTTGGACCTCGCAAATTTGATAAAAAAAGCGCTGCGCCCGAAGGTTTAAAGCCAAAGATATTCGAGAAAAAAGCGCCTGAAACAACGCTCGTCATTATCGGGGATTCTTTTTCTGACAGGCTCATCCCTCTGCTCAAACACAGCTTCGATAAAATCGTGATTGTCCACCATCAAGAAGGCGCGTTCACCGTCGACGATGTTTTGAAATATGATCCGGATTTCGTATTATTCGCCCCTGTAGAAAGGTTTGGTGAAAAGCTGACGATATTCCCCGCAGATATTGCTCCAAACTAAGCGCGTTTGATACGGGGCCTCGCCCTCTCAGAGATATTTCAATCGCTCACCAGAGGACAAACTGCCTTTTTGCGAATTATTCTCAAAAAGTCTCTTGCAACTCATTCTCAATAACGTTAGCTCCCACTCGTAATTAAGAATTATTCGCAAGAAATGACCTCCATGCCTTTCAATTGCCTCTCGGGTAAACGCCTCTCCGGGAAACTCCTAACCGGTGCATCTGCGCTCCTGATCGCAGCCGCGCCGCAAGCCCTTGCCCAGACGGCCCCCGCCCCGAGCGACACTGTCCAAGATGTCATCATCGTCACAGGCCAGGTTCTCTATTCCGACCGCGTCAATGCGCTTAGATCTCCCACGCCTATTTTGGACGTTCCTCAGAGCCTGTCCATCATTACCGCAGAGGATATTGCGCTGCGCGGTTTCAACAGCATTGGCCAGATCGTCAATTATACGCCCGGTATCAACACCTCCCAGGGTGAAGGTCACCGCGACGCCATCGTGTTTCGCGGTGTGCGCTCGACGGCGGATTTCTTTATCGACGGCGTACGCGACGATGTTCAATATTACCGCTCGCTTTATAATCTCGAACAAGTCGAAGTCCTGCGCGGTCCCAATGCGCTCCTCTTTGGGCGCGGCGGTACGGGCGGCATTCTGAACCGCGTGACGAAAAAAGGCGAGTTGGACGAGAGCTTCACAGGATACCAAGCCAGCCTCGATACATTCGGCGCTTTTGCAGGACAGCTCGACAGTAATGTCGTGGTCTCCGACACCGCCGCCATTCGCGTGAACGCCATGTATGAAAACCTCAACAACCACCGGGATTTCTATGAGGGCGAACGCATTGGATTTAACCCCACAGCACGGCTTGAACTCACGCCGCAGACCACTCTCGACCTCTCTTATGAATACGCCAATAATGAGCGCTTTATTGATCGCGGTATTCCAACGGGCGCAGACGGAACCCCTGTCGAGGCCTTCGAAAATATTGTCTTTGGCGATGAAGATTTAAACCGCACCACGCTGGAAGCCCATTTATTGCGCGCCGCGGTGCAGCATAGTTTCTCTGACGATCTAAAGGCCAATATCAGTGCTTTTTATGGTGATTTCAATAAGTTCTATGGCAACTTTTACGCCTCGTCCTATGACGAAACCAACGCACCGGATATCGTGACATTGGATGGCTATGAGGACCATACGGACCGCCAAAACTTTATCCTATCCGGTAATTTCATCGGTGATTTTGACACGGGCCGCTTCCATCATACCGTCGTGACCGGCGGCGAATATATCAATACATCCTCCGACCAATTCCGGTTTAATTCGTTCTTTGATACAACGATGGATGACGATGAGACCTTCCTCATCACCCGCCCGCTTAATCTAAGCAATGGCATAGGCACGAACGCAGCAGGACTAACCACAACGAATGATTTCACCGTGGATTTGAATGATGACACCCGCGTCGGCATTGATGTGTTCTCCGCCTATATTCAGGACGAAATCGCCGTTGCAGATTGGCTCGACGTCATTATCGGCGCTCGTTATGACAGCTTTGATATTGAGGTCTTCAACGCCGCCGCCAACGAGACCCGCACCCGCAAAGATAATGAGTTTTCACCGCGATTTGGGCTGGTCCTGAAACCAAAAGAAAACGTTTCCATTTACGGGAGTTACAGCGAATCCTTCCAGCCCCGAAGCGGCGAACAATTCGCCAATATTAACGGCGATAATGACGCGCTCGATCCCAATATTTTCACCAATCTCGAAGCGGGCCTGAAATGGGATTTCGCAAATGGCCTCAGCTTCACCGCTGCCGTTTTCGAGATTCAACAAGAGTCCCCCGTGATTTCAGACGCAGATGCTCAAAGTTTTGATATTATCGAAACAACGGTGAACGGATTTGAAGCCCAACTGCAAGGCCGCCTCACTGACGATTGGTTCATCACGGCGGGCTATAGCTACCTCGACGGCGAGCAAGCCGGCGGCAATCTGCGCCCGCGTGAATTACCTGAAAATACGTTTTCGCTTTGGAATAATGTTCAAGTCACTGACGTATTTGGCCTCGGCTTTGGCGCGACCTATCAGGACGAGAGCTTCATTAACAATGGCAACACGGCCACCCTGCCCGCCTATACGCGCCTCGACGCCGCGGCCTTTTATGATGTGTCGGACAAGCTGCGCCTGCAGGTCAATATCGAAAACCTAACGGATGAGCTCTATTTCCCCAACGCCCACGCCACCCACCAAGCCACAGTCGGCGCCCCGCTCAACGCGAAGTTCACAGTGAGTGGGCGGTTTTAGAGAGGGCGGGATACTATTTACCAGTATGTCCTAAACATTATTCCCAAGATAGCTTCGGACGAAAGCCGCCCGCGAACCCCACGCGGGCGGCTTTCTATCTTCACAATTTAAAGAACCTTGCTGTGAGTGTCTGACTTGGAGCGAGTTTAGGAAGCTCAATTTTAAATTGCTCAAGGTCGACGTAGGGCAAGTTTGTGGTAGGTGCCGGCTCATGCCTTTAGATTTATCGCATATACATCTATATCATAGAAAGTATGACCTATGAGAAAATAAGCTTAACGCCGCGACTCGAAATAAAAGCGAGTAGGGACACCAATAAATTTGGTGTATTTATTTGTCTAATCGGGCTCTTAGGAATCACCTTCATTCTCTTGAAGGCGCACGGACCAGGTGACGTTGCTGTCAATGGAAATTCAATTTGGGCGTTCTGGTTTATGCGTGCTCTTCTAGCTGCATTCTGGATTGCGAGTCTATTGGGTCTTAGGAAATCTTGGCGTTTAATGCGAGACCTTCCGGTTCTGTTTGTACTTGAGGAAAAGGGAATCACGGACCGCGAAGGTATCACTACGCCGTGGATTGAATTTCAGAGAGCTTATTATGTCAGCAGAGCTTGGAACCTCTACATTGAGGTCAGACCCAACTCCCAATTCAAAAACTTGGTCGTGAAGGAAGAGGAGATAGGTTGGTCAGCTATGGGAGAGGTTAAGAGCTTTTTGCGCAAGCACGCACCTAGGGAGCTTACTCATGAGCTTGAATAAACATATCAGTACAAGTCCGCTTCAGCACAAATTTGACCAAATATGAGCGTCCTACTTTGCGCATTGCAAGACACTCACCACCAATCAAAACCAACTCACCCCACCAAACAAAGCTTGCAATTACGCCTTTCCATCCGGTGCGTTGACTTGAAATCCTTCAGGCTCCCTGCCCCGACAGACTTCAAAAATGCCTCCGCTAATTTTCGATCTTTCGGCCCCATATCCTGCAACACATCCAACGCCATTTGTAGGCGGAACAGGGAGAATGGTCGCGCGATTACATTGCCGCCAATGCCTTCTAACTCAAACGGCACGACGCCGAGCAT
>ENA-ORXR01001732-ORXR01001732.1-marine-metagenome-genome-assembly--contig:-NODE-1732-length-22385-cov-12.500000_pt1 | contig 22385 bp, 33 predicted proteins | sample MGYA00237866_ERZ511479 | MGnify/ENA metagenome assembly ERZ511479 | reverse complement strand
GCGCGTGGCCCACAGCTGACACTGTCCATTCTAGTGCCTCACTCGGTTGCGCTTCCCTTCGCGCGTACGGCAGTTCCCATGGTTTTTTCTACGAAAAAGCAAATGCACTTGTCTCCTGTAGGGTACTCCATCCCTCCTGAGCACCTCCAGCCAGAGAAGAAACTGTCCAGTTGGACCTCTCTCCTCGTTTGTACCAGCCCGCAGTCGTGTCTCTCTCGGGGGTGCATTGGGCACTTCCCGGTGAAAGATGAGCAAAACGACTAAAACACACATCCTCTGCAAAGGAACCCACATGGTGCTTTCTAGTGCGCTGGTCACGATGGTATGCGTCGTTTGGCGAAAAAAATCATCCGTCATGCTTTTATCGGACAGGCAAGATGCCAGCAGTCCGAGCTGCAGAGTCCACTCCACTCCGACCAACATACATTTTGACTACCTATAACACGCATTGCTATCTCGAAACAGGAACCACTGTTTTGAGACAACAAAACGGGGCAGCGTCCGGCGGAGGGGGCGGCGGCCAGCGGCGGCGGCGGCGGGCGGCGGCGGGGGCAGCGGGCGGCGGCGGGGGCGGCGGCCGGCACCAGGGGCGCCGGCGGGCAGCGGGGGTGGCGGCACGGGGGCTGCTGGGCTGGGGGAGAATTCTTAATTGTTGGGTAAGAACAGGAATAGGAGTGCTGTCATTAATGACATGGGATAGAATTGGTCGACAAGAAAATGGTTTGACGGCAACTACACTGACCCGAAGCTCTCGAGAGTGTGGTATGGAGGGCGCGGCGCGCTGGCGGCAATCGGTTGCGGCCAGGAGGGCTCAATCGCCAGGCCGTATTGGGATCTCATTGGTGGATTCATTTTCGCTGGTCACTTTCGCAGGTCTAGCTGCGAAAACACCGGCACCCGTTTCCTTCACGATCTGAGAAACGCTCACAGCGAGTGACAGCAGTTCACAGCTGCTCCCAGCACAGAATTTAAAATTGCTGTGATGGTCCTTGCCTTCCACAGAGCCATCCAGGAACTTGCTCGGATCCGATCATTCTTTGGCGACACGCCATACCCGAATGGACGAGTAATATCCCCCATGACCCCTGGTTGGCTCTTTGGCGTTTCGCCGAGCTTCCCGAGTTGCACGGGCCGAATACCTACGGATGGCCCTGCCCCCCGTCCTTACAGGGCGATGACAGGCCCCTCGCGCCTGTTACCCAAGGGGTCGGATCCGAGCCAAACGGTCTACTCTTACCCTCGGTCCATGACCTAGCGACCACGGTTGAAGACCTGATGTACCAAACTAGAAAGGCGACGCTTATAGCCCCCAGTTTGGAAAGTGCCCCCTTGTACAGCGACGCTAAAGCGGTCTGTGAATCGCACGACTTAGTACCTCACGCGTCAAACAACCACAATGGTACATCCACTTGGGCACTTGTTGCCTTTCACCTGAACAAGGAAACCAACAGCGATACAAAAGCCAAACCCTCTCTGTCCAAATGCCAGCAGCCCATGAGCGGGAAAGGCGTATACAACACCGCCACAGCAGCACCTGCCGACGGGCATCAGCAGTATCAAGTCTAACAAAACGAAAGACACAAGTCACGCCCGCACCGGTCCTAAACCACCCCGCCTTAGTTACGGGCAGGACCCCGGCCACCACAGTCCACCGACGAACAGCGACGGCGCATGATGCGTAATGCGCGGATGCTCCTCCTCTTCCTCGTCGTCACGGCTGAGACGCCCGCCGAGGATGTCGTCGGCATCGAAGAGCACAGACGAGGGAGGCACAGCCGCCACTTGGCGAAGACGTTCGACCTCCTGGAAGAACAGGTCGAAGGCCACTGCCGAGTCCGCCGCCACGCTCATGGCCCGAGCCAATACCGGCATAGCGTCCTCAAGGACATACCCATGGGCATCGCGAACCGCCCGGCGAAACGCCTCCGTCTGGCGATTCCACGCCAAGGCCAGGGCGGCCGCCCCGAAGCCACGAGGCACTCGCTGCCCGTCATACGACGGCTCGGCCCGTCGCCAGACAGCGCCACTTCCGCCTGAAAGTTCTCAGGCGAAGTCCAAACTTCCTCGAGTGTGAAACGCCCATGTCCTCCGGACGCGGCAGCAACGCGTGTTTCGCGCACTGGCGACAGCGAGCGACGACGGCTGGGAGAAGCGGCCCGAAGCGAATGCCCACCGGCCGACCGCGTCCCTGGACGGACGAAACCGCCATTGCCTTGCGCCTCCGCCACTGGCGTCTGGCCATCGTCGTCCGAGCCCCCGCCGCAGGCGGGAAGCGACGCAAAGCCTCGGCAAGGGTAGTTCAACATGAACCCGTACTCGGCCAACGAGTCCGAATTGACGTGCACTTGGCGTGCCGCACGCGTCTGCGTGCCCCGTCGGATGACGTCCTTGACAACAATGGTCCACGGGAAGACCTCCGTGGCCTTGTGCATCTTGTGGAGCATGTCCAACATCGCCCGGCCACCCGGCCCACTGCCCATGTGGTGCAGATCCAGCTTGGAAATGCGCCAGAGGGCTGTGGCATCGAGCAAGGTGAAGACCTTTTCAGTCATCAGGGCTTGTACCCACCCGGCCGCCAGGAACTAGAAATACTCCGCGTTGATGACGTTCGAAGCGGCACTGAACTCGTCAACAAGCTTATGAGCCAGGTACGACAATGCGCATGGCATTTCCTTCCACACCCCGCGGTTTAAGCACCAGCGCGGGTAACGTGAGAACCACCGCGACCAGTCGAAATGACGAGGCGCCCGGATTAAACCGGAACACCATACGGTGATAAGAAGCCCGCGGCTAGAGATGCGAGCCGCGTCTTGAGCGCGCCGATGGGCGGAGGCATAATTCGGCGCCCGAAACGGGGAGGTCAACGCCTCGCTGCGCGCGTCAATCTTCTCCTCCACGGCGTGTTGCGCCTCTTGAGATACCTCGATGGACTCATCGAGGTACTCCTCCGTGCCCGACTCCTGGGCAAATGGAACCGACACCTCCTTGGCCATACGGCGCGACAGGAAGACGGCCTATGGCCAAGCACGAAGCAAACGCCCGAATTTGTTGGCGGCCACCTCAACTGTCCCCATCTGCTGGACAAGGAACAGAAGCGCCCACGCATAAAGACGCGTATGGAAGTCGTGGAACGGCCGTCCGTAACTGACAAACTCGCTCGCATACGCCAGGACCTCGTACGCTTGTCGCTCCTCGCCTTGATTGCTATAATTGGCGTTGCCGTGCACCGCCGCCACGACGGCGTCGACGTGGTCGTCGGGCACCTCTTTGAGGATGTCAATGAACCCCGGCGGGGTGCCCTAATGGCCTTTTTCAAGGCGAACCAACGCCACGCGGCGGATATTGGTCGCCGCGTCCATCGGGGCGTCGTCACTCATGACGGGGACGCCGTCTCGCGTCCCAAGGGACGGCGGACTTAAATACGTGCGCCGAAATGGCAACCGCCCCGCCCTTGAGATGAGCGGAAGCTCGGCCGCTTGTTCCTCCGCCTCATCGGGATACCCCGCAGGGATGCCGCCGCCGCGCATGTCGCGGCCATTATCGGCCGAAGACCCATCCCGACGTGACATTGAGTCACCGCTCACCACCGACCCGGCTCGCCCAGCTGGGCTCCCCGCGCCATCGGCACCGCTACCCGCCGCGCCGGCCGCGTCGGCCATCTGGGCGTCGCTGCCGCCGCCCGCCATCTTGGCCTTGTACTTGCCGTCATCACCCCGCGTCGAGCGGTAGACCCGGACCGACGCCACGCTCCCCCCAACCAAAAGCCCACCACGCTCCCCGCTCACGACCGAGGGTCAACCGGCTAGGATAAATGCCGCCCTCCCGACCCCTTGGTGGCTATGAGCCCGACCCTGTTCCCCCGCCCGCCGTGTGCATTAACGCAACGACCCCCACCCGCCCGGGGAATGGAAATGATAGCCTCACTTCGCGACGGACGGGGCACGGCAAGCAGATGACCCAGAGGTCAACAATTGCGCAAGCGCAGGCCACGGCAACCTGCCCAACTGGGCTACTCAACCCGGACGCCGAATGGCATGGGGAACAGGACGGGCCCTCGCCGTGCCCATTACCCCGGTATATATACCGTGTGGAGAGCCCAGAGGCCCGCCGTGTCGCCCCCGCCAGCGTCCTCTGCGGCACGCAGGCACGGAGCCCCCCCCCCTGTTCGGGCCGATCCGACGCCTTCACGGCCGCGGCCGCCCTCTGGGTTCCCAGAGGCTGCCTGTGCCCGCCCCCTGGCCCTCTGGCCCGCATGGGCCATTCTGGGCAGCTCGCGACCGTTCGCGCCGCCCGCTTCGTCTCCCCGCCTCGCGCAAGAGTGTCAGGGGTCTCTCCGATCACTCGTGCAGGCGCCGGCCAAGGATTAACGCCCTCACGTCCATTCACACGTCATTGAGCGACACTTTGACTGGTCGACACTTGTGGCGTCTGTGGTGGCGGATCAGTTGATCTGCGCCCACTCGCCGGGACGGCTCGAATCTCGATACAGGGATATATAGCATATCTCTTTAATATCGGGAAATTGGGCCCGGTAGCCCCCCTGACTGGTCAATATTCAAGTGGAGGATTGAACTGACTTGTGGTTTGCCCTTTCGGAGGATACTTGCGTCTTGTATATCTGTCCTTTCTTTTATCGTCTCTATTCTGGTGGTTATTCGATCTTTATGATCGCTCGGTCGATCGACCCCGCCCCTTTACCGACTGATACTAGAAGCACCATGGGACTTGGGCTCGCCGTCGTCGGCGCCCCCGGCTCTCCATCGGATGTTGCACGAACAAAGGTTCTTATTCCTCTCCCCTTGGGCGAGAGCGTTCGCTTTATCGTGCGTCTACGGTCGGTCTCTACTTACTGGTTAGCTAACCAGCGTCATTAATACGACACCAAGACATGGCTGGCTTCGACAACAATGGCCAAGACATGGCCAGAAGTTTCTCAAATGACGACCCTGTCAACAACGACCCAAGCAGCCACGACAGCTATTGCAGCGTGGCGCTCACTCTGCACTCTGCCCATGGGAAGTGGTAAGGCGGTAGACGATGTGCGGCCTGAAGCGCCAGTTGGGGCCGACTGCATGCTGGCCGGACGACTGGCCAAGCACTTGGAGCTTCAACCGCTGCAAATAGAGGACGCCCGCTTGAGCGCCGAGGTCCTGCAGCTCCGGGCCATGGCCGCCGCGTCGCGCGGAGTCATCGAACAGGGCAACAGACCGGTCAGCATCCCTTCCACTTCCCGCGCCCGCGGTACACGAGGAGTGTCCTGAATTGAGACTGAGCGGAATGTACTTGCCTCCGTGTGCAAGGAGGCGACTCTGAACGCCGAGGTCGGAGTGGACCAGAGCCTGCACCACTTTGAAGACTACGTGGCCGATTGTCTCCGCCGACACCTGTCCGCTGACATGAACCAAGTGTGGTGGCTGCGTGCCCGTTCGACGACGGCCATCATGAAGGAGCTCCGATACAACATCTTCTCGGCTGTCAATCGCATTAAAGAATGATACCTAGCGATGTTCAACCTTAAAATGACGGGCAATCCTACAGCTGAGAAACTTATCAGCGCCGCCAAGGCTAAGTACAATGGCCTGGACGCCTACGATGGCCTCAGCGCACCCGTCGAGGCCAAGCTCAAGTGCCCTCCGCTCAGCAACTGCCGCATTCTCGAGGGCACTGACTAGTTTGGCGGTGGCGCCACACTGATGGCTATGGGAAGCGCGGCGCCGTCGACGTTGCCGTCTCCCCACGCGCAGCGCACTACTGGGAGCCAAGAAGCTGTTGCTACTTGCAGTGTGGGCGACACGGATGATGATGACGGCGACGGCAACGTCCCTTCGTGTTCCACTTTCACACGCGGTGAGCGCCTGTTTCAGCAGCGGCCTATGGGCAACAAGGCCGCCAAGGCGATGTCTCGGGAGGAGGGGCGACTCGTTCGCGAGGCGGCCGCCCAAGCGGTCGCCCTTGAGTCACTGGCCTCTTCAGCTGCGAAGCGCACGGCTCTGGAATTTTGGTCACCGCCTGCCGCATCCAGCTCGCCTAAAGGACGCAAGTAGTTGGCCAATGAGGTGCGACAGCGAGTTCAGGAGTCGGAGGACAAAGAGAAGGACAAGTAGAACGACCGTTGACACGTGGACAATGGAGACCTTTTCGTGGCCACGGCGAACGCGTCGCGTGGCCAGGGAGCGCGGGGCCGTCGCCGGAAAGCCTGGATGAGCTGATTCACGACTCGGATGACATTGAAGAGCAAGATGACAGAGAATCGGCGAGAGCGCGTGGCCAGGGAATTCACGGAGCCCGCGCAACACGAGGCGACCGGGGACACGGCCGCGGTCGTGGACGAGGCCATGGTGTGCGTACGGCGCCGTCCGCCATTGCATCCTCGTCAACGTCGTCGTCGCCGCCACCGCCACTATCCTTGTCGCGATGCAACACCAAGAACGCCTCGACGACCGAGGACGCAGAGAAGACGGACCAAGTGTTCACTCTGGGCGACAAGCGCCAGCGCGAGCGGAGACCTACTCCCATGGCCTCCCAGGTGACGCCGTCCACCACTGTTGAGGCGGCTGCTAAGGCGGCCGCGGAGATGATGGCGGCCGCTGCGCATCGTGCCGACAGCGAAGACAACAACGCAGACCAGATTGCCACTGACCGCGACAAGGACCTGGAGCAGGACCGCCGCACGCGGCGCGGCTGTGCAACCGCGCATGGCAAACAGCCATCTTTGCCGAATCGCCGCCGCCGTGCCCGTGCCGGAATCATCTCGCACCACCGACGCTGAAGTTTAGATGTACGGACGTCCGTCTTTCTTGCGGCCGCGACCAATGCCCATGACCGTGTAGCCAGTTGCTTTGTATCTTGCATTCTCTTTTTCTTTTTCGATTCTATTCCTTCTCCTTTGCTTTTCTTTTCTTTTTCAATTCCTTTTTATTTTCCATTTCTATTTGGCACATTTTCTGTTTCAGTCCTTTAGCTGTAGAACGATGTTTCTTGGCATCAGCATTTTGCACAGCTATGCATGTGTGCCTGTGAGTGGCGTGCACAGTCCTCGCCGGACAGAGTGCACCAAATGGCTTGAAAGAACTGCCAAGGCCAGGAAAAGGCCTTAGCAAAGCTCTCAAATATGGGACAGGTTGTTGTTTTTATGCACGGCCCCGATCGCTCTAATACAGCAGCTAAGCAGGGACAGAGGACGGGCACACAGAGTTCTCAGTGGCAAAGCTGTTTCAGCACCTTGAACTGTCTCCACGCCTCGCACAGACCTCCTACCTACAAGAGTTGAAGGACTCACTTGGGCTCGTGATGCGAACGTGTCGAGGAAAATACAAACCTTGTGATTGGGAAAAAACACCTCTTGAACTGGACAACGACTGATGCGAAATGGAAAGTACACGGTCGCGAGGCTACTTTCAGATGAAGGGTAGCAGTGAGCGCCCTCTGTTCCACCACATTTGTTCAGACAGGTCACGCAACAGATCAAAGTGGGCGTCCTTGTCCTTGGATTCGCACTCGGGGCCGTCAATGTACCGCAAGGAGCCGGAAATACGCTTGGGCACGTCTTGGTCGCTTCAGTCGCGGCCCTGGTCATCCATGGGAACTGGAGGGCCAAGACGTCAGCGCCGCTCGGCTCGTCATCGACAAAGAAACCTTGGCCAGAGTCCTCATCGCGCCCGCTGTCAGGTTCCGAAGCAGCTCGGTCTGCGCATTGAAAAGCCAGCTCATCCGCAGGTCTCCCAGTCTCAGGCGCCTCTTGCACACGCCGGTGCGCCAGAAAACCGGCCCGCGTGCCCTCTAAGGCCATTTTGTGCAGAATGGCCACTGTCTTGCCGGTGTTCATCATGCGCTCCACATTCGTAAATAGTTAAGGGAGCAGTACAATGTTGAACCGCGACGGCATTACCGCGTAGTGACGTTCGGCGTCCTTGCGGATGACTTCTTTTAGTCGGCTGTACACAATCAACTTGCGGGTGTCGGGCACGGGGTGAGGCATGGAAAAAATCGCGTAGCGGGGGTATCCTTTGTCGGCCGTGTAAAAGAGCAAGCGACGGGCCCGGAAGTTTTGTGTGAAGTGCAGGTTCCGCGGCTGCCACAAACCGGAGTTCACGTCCAGCATAAGGGTGGAAGACTACAGCACGTTCTTTTCGTTGTAGCTCCCTTGCGCCCCAATCAAAAAGTGCCAGATGTACGTGTCCTCATCACACACGCTCTCAGTAACTACAAAGCGCTTACCTTTGCGGTCGTGGTACTGCCCGGCGAGGGCCTTGGGGCACCGAATCCACTGCCAATGCGTGCATTCGATGGAGCCAATGCAGCCCGGCATGCCCCGGGCCACTTTCCGGGCCAGGATGTGATTGAGATCGTCCTCGGTTGGCCGGCTTGTGTACTGCGGCTCCCCCTACTCGACAATGAGATCGGTCAGGCGCCGGGCGGCCTCGAAATTCGTAGAGCGCGACAAGCGTCAGGACTCGCCTGGTCGGTCGTTGGCCTCTCCATGACCCAGACCGCGCAACGTCGCTGCCAGCTCCTGGATGGAATGGGACTGCAAGCGCCCGGTATAGTTGACGGAGCGCTTCCACAAAGGCTGGTCGCAAGCGGCCTTGTAGAGCCGCTGGAAGACGGCGCGCGGCATGCGGTAGCGCTTTTCAAAATGGAGCTCAAGGTAGACCGGCGGCTCCCCGCCAACCCAAATTCGTCACGCAAAGTCCGCTGCGCCCCCATGTCGAAACCGCGCTTGCGTTTTGGTCGACAGCCGCGCCTGGAGCCGCCAATGGGCCGCTTCTCCGCCCGCCCGCGCACGATGCGCAGCGCCCGTCGCAAGGAACGGCCCACCTTGGCCCCGAGCACAATGGCCAGGTCCAAATCCCCGTCAAGCTGTCCATCATACAGAGTGATGCTGTCCATGCCGAGCCGGAAAGAAGACTCGAAAAAAGGAGGGACGAGGTCCGAGGGCTCGCGACCGGCGGTGGTGGGAGCTACAGCGACGATGGTGGAGCAAGCACGGGAGCATCGCGGCAGTGGGTGCCGCGTGAGGACCGCGGCCGTGGGTGCTGCGCGACGGAACACACGGGTGTCGTGTAAGCCGTCAAGAGTCATCTACCACCGCGCCAGCAGGTCCATCCCCCCTCTACAATCAGGCCTTTTGCGGAGGAGCGGTGCGGTCCCCCACCTCGGCTGGTTTGACACGGCCGCCTGCGGCCGCGTGCCAGTGTCCAGTGCGAAATTAGGCCCTCTGTCCAATGTCAAATCAGGCCCGATGCTCGGTGTGGCCAGGACCAGGGATCGTCAGCTGCAGAACTGGGGCCGAATCCTATCTCCTGCACGCCTTGTCCTCCTGGACGAAAGAGCCTCCACGTTTCGTCTGGCGAGCTGAAACGAAGCGGTGTCCAATTCCTATCGAGAAGGCGCGAGAGGCACGTATCTTCTGTCGCCTGAGATGCTCGGCACGGCCCGAAAATCTGGTGGCCTGTTATTCGGCTACGTATTGAGGGATCGTAGCGCCGGCGGCGTCCCGTCCCGCAGTGCGCCCACAGGTGATTGCAGCTTGAAATCCAGTTGTGCCATCAATCGGGATCACAAGGACCACACGTGGTGACCGTTACGGTCGTTCGAGGTCACTGGTACACACAGACAGCGCTACGATTCGCTGTTAATTGAATTCGACGCTTCGAAGTCAACGCCCCTCGTCCACATAGAGGGCATCTATGCGGACGAGGGCCTCACTTTTCCGACCCCCTCCGAACTCCAGAAATGTGGATCGGTATGGAATTAATGCCTTTCTGTCCGTCGATACCTATTCTATGAAGAGATTTCCGCATACTATTGCTAACCGCCAAAAAAATGGATGTTGCAAAATGAGCGACAGCAGAGCCGACGACAGGGCGTAGAAATGAAGTCGGATTGGCTGTTCGACAAGCCACGATCGCACTATGGGCTGAGCGTTGCCGCCAGTAATCTTGCAAGCCGATCACCGTGTCTGGCAGGAGTCACGCACAGCCATTGCAACTCACAATGAGATTTCTTGATATTTTTTGGCCCCTCGCTCAGGCCTGAAGGGGGCATGGAGAGGGTTCTGGGCCAGACCTGTGATATCTCATGAGATCAACAGAATGTTTTCGATTTTTTGAGCCCCTGATGTGCGTTTTCAGTGCGCAGAGCTGCATGGGGAGACTTTGTAAGGATCTCAGATGATTCTTAGCATTTCCATTGGTCCACGTATGCTGTTGAATGATTGCAAGCTCTCTGCAATCTCCATTTTTGGAGGCCCGCAGTACATTGCTGCACGGGCCGTTTTCTGCATAGTCCTGCCACGTTGATTCACGTTAAACACGTGGAGGAAATATTGGCGGAATGCAGCATTGTTGGCTGTGCTCTAAACACGTGGTTTGCGCCGCATCTTACTGCTAACATGCTTGTCGATTCACAGAGAAGGCCCCCGTTCACAGCAAGCAGTCAACCCGTTTCAGACAGATCTGATCCTGAACAAGCTGGTCCAATCATTTGACAAAACGCCTGTGCCGAATGCCTGACCGATGCTGCGCGTGGCTGCGTGTGGCTGCGTGTGGCCGCGTGTGGCTGCGTGGGGCTGCGTGTGGCTGCTCTGAAGACCCGCGGCGCACATGTTCTGTGATTACTGTCAACGACTGTCGTGCATCCATCGATCTACTTGGATGAAGAATCAGATGGGGACCAAAACGCACGTCGAATGCGAAGTGCGATGGTCGATGAAGCCCGATCAATGCTCGATGTGAGTTTCTTCCCTTCCGGCGAGGCTGGCGACCTTGCCCTAAAATGCGCCACGCAAGAAAAATGCTGAGGTCCACTGTTGGGCAGTCTGGTGCCCCCAGCTCCATCAACGCATCGGTGCCGGCATCGCTGACCCGCCGTGGTGCAGGGGAGACCGCCCGTCGGTGATGCGCGGGGTAGGCGTGGCAGTCCCTGATGTAGCTATCAGCCAAGGGATTGGAAGCCAACGCACAGACCAAGGGAGGACCGGTCAGCCATTGGCTTCCTCGGATCTGCAACAATTCCAACAGTACTCCAAATCGGCCTCCGTGGGATCGTAGAGGCCGATTTAGAACTCTCTTGGAACAGTTGGAGGGTGGGAGTTTTGGGAGAACGGCTTTATGTCACATATACGAGCCAACATTCCGCGTTTTCCGGGCACTTCCTGTGTAGACGGATTCAAACCCCATGAATGGCGTCGCAGGCGACGCGCCAGACAGTGTGTTCTCGATGTAAGAGACTCGTCGACTACAGAAATTCATCAGTCGATCGACGTTTCCAGCCAGAAGAGGCCACTCGTATTCATATTCTAGGTAAATCAGCTGTCTGTTGTAACGAGAACACACTGTATCGGAAGAGGATACTTTCAGAGATCCTCGGACGAGTGCACCGAGCCATTATTTCAAAGCAGCGCGCCCTGTGCGTGACGTCATACAGTCATTACCCGACCTTGTGACGCCTTCTAAGGACCCATGTGGGCCTTTATCAAGTCGTCTACCGATCGCCACCACAAAGGCGATCAAGGCACGTTCTCAGGTCGCGCAAGGCTCTGAGCACTAATTCAGAGATCGACCTGAATTGATCGAATCAGGAGGGCACCTTTCGGCCACGATTGTTGATAAAGTACCCTACTAAACTGGCTGTGGCAATAGTGCTGGCAGGTTCAATTCGCGCCGTCGGGGTGAGCCGTGATGGCGCGTCGCCAAAGAATGATCGGATCTGCGAAACTCTCACAGCAAGTCATAGCAAGTTCCATTCAGGTTCTGGCGAAGCAGTGTAAAGGATGTGCAGTAGTTCTCTGCCGCACGATCAAGTGCGGGAGAATCAGACAGGAAGAACGGAAGCTGCTCACCAATATTTTTGTGAAGCTGTCATACGTAGATGCGTGTCAGCCACGCAGGAGTCATGCTGTGAGATGGCCAGCAGACGCGGCCACGCTGGCGGCCTCATCCTTCCCAGCCGGCGGCGGCAGCGACACGGCGCCGCGCAGCAAGCTGCCGCCGTCGGCGGCGAGCTCACGCGCCAGCCCGGCCGGAGTGGTCCGGGCACGTCGCTTTGCGAAACCCGGACAGCCCCCTGTCGACGCACCACGACGCGCGCGACTGGCGGCGGCAGCGCTGCCACCACGCGCGAACGCCCTCGCGGTCGGCGGCCGCAGCGCCGCCGCAGCAACCGTCGTGGCGCCCGCTGCCGCCGAAACCGTTGCGGCGGCAAATGGCGCCGGGGCGGACCCGGTCGGGGCGGGGCGAAGGGCGACAGCCGCCGCCGGGGGCGGGGCGGCCGCCGATCCGCCTTGGCTGGCCGCCGCGGTGGCCGCGGTGACGGGGTCGTCAACGTCCATACCGGAAGCCTGCTCGGCAGCCATGGCGGACGCCGACAACACCACAGAACGCCGACCATACTGCAGCGGATATATTTTTTGTCTGGGCGGGGGCCCGCCGGCCCGCCCGGAGGAGAGGGGACAGCTGTCCGCGGCTCCGACGTAGCTTCGGGAGCGCAAGCGGTGGGGGGAGGCCTGGTGGCCGACGGCGCGGTCGCCGCTGGCTACGCGGCGGCGGCAGAAAGCTCGCGGGCGGCGGGAATGGCGTCGGACGACAAGTCCATCGCCGAGCCCGACGCCGACGCGACAAACCCAGTTTCTGGAAGCATGGTCGCAGTTTCATGTCAAGGGGAGGGCGGGCGGATGGCAAGCGGCGCGGCGGTGTATATTGTGCGACCGCCGCATGCCGATATTACTGCGGTGGCGGCGCATTCCGCCGCCGACCCCGAAGAACCACCGGGGTTTGTCGCCGCCAACGCAACTGCCTCCGGCGACGCGCGGAGGTCGGCCAGCCACGCCCCCGAGGCAGACATTTGCTGACAAAAGGGCGGCGGGGAAGCACGAGGCGGGGCGGCGGACACCGCAAGGTCCCCGCCCGCAGAAACTGCGGCGGCGGCCGCGTCGTCCGCCACGGGCGCGGCCGAAGCGCCGGGTGAGGCTGCCGATGTCGCGGCAGCCGCCGTCGACAAGAACACGTCGGTCCCCCCCGCCACGGGGTCGGCAAGTGGCGGGGCGGGGGCCGGCCGGCAGCGGGAGTCGCGGGGGTGGACGCCGCGGCTCCCCCGCCTGCAGACAGTGCGGCGGCGGCGGAGGTGGCCACCGCCAACTTGGCGGAATCGACAGATGTGGCCGCCGCGATCGCGGCGGCCGCCGCAGACCCGAAAACGTCGGCCCCCACCGCCGCCGTGCCCAACATATGGCGGGACGGGGGCTCGGCGGCAGCGGAATGCGCCGCGTCTGACGCCGCGGTGCCCCCACCTGCCAAATTGTCAGCGGCGGCGGCGGTCGCTGCCGCAGACGCGATGCCGGAACCGCCGAGGGCGGCCGCCCACGACGCAGGGACCACCCCCTCTGCACCAGCGTTCGCCGCTAGGTCGCCCCTATTGTGGGCTTCCGACAAAGCACGCAGGTACGGGGGCAAGGTCTTCGCGCCGCCAGGTCGGCGACCTGCTCGGTCAGGCGGCGGCGACAGCGCGCGGCCGCTTCAGCAGCCGCGGTGTCTGCCGACGGCTGCGCACGCCAGCGGGAGCCGAGAAACGCGGGGCTCCACAGGTCGGCCCCGCGCAGGCGGATCAGCACGCGGGCAGTGGCGCGAGTGGCGACTGGCGCCCACAAAGCGGCCACAGCGATATACGCCAGGGTCACCGCGGTAAAGGCCGCAAACAGGCGCACGTCGACGATTGCGTGGACTGGCGCACCGGTTCGCTCGGCCAGCAGCGCGCGCAGGCTTTGGGCGGGGGAGGCACGCGTCACCCGCGAGACGTACAGTCTCTAGGGCAACTAGCGCCCCCGCGCGCGGCCGCTCGCGCGTGAGCAGGGCGGCGGCACGCGACGCCCCCTCCACCGGCAACAGCAGGGCGCGGTGCGCCGGGGCGGAGGCGAAAAGGGGAGGCGGGCGACCACCAGCAGGGGGAACAGCCGGCGGTACGCCAGCAGCATCGGCAGATCCCCCATCGGCAGCCGCCCGCCCTCTTCCAGGTCCGCGCACACGGCGACGCCCACCGCGGACAACCAAATTCCATGTCCCTTCAGAAGGGGGAGCAGCAGCAGCAGGAGCGGGAGCAGCCCACGCCCACTCAAGAGCAGCACCAGCACCCCCCGCCGGACCGACACCGACAGCACGGGCACCGCCGACACGCGCGCCAACAACACATGCACCCCCCCCAACACCCTCACGACAGCCCTCTTGTTCTTGAATTTGTGGTACTCGTGGGTGAACACGTCCTTGTCCTTGACCGCCGAGATGGTGAGCACCGCCGCCGCCGCCGCCATAAAGTGCACAAACAGCCACAGACGTTGGTGCGGCGGCGGGCCGACCGATCGCCGCCCGCCCCAAAGAGGAAAACAGCGCCCCCTTCCCGCCGACACTGCCGAGCGGGGGTGAAGAGGCCGCACCGCCCGCCCCAGGTCGAAAAACCCGGGGGGGGGGCGGACAGGGGGCCACCAGGGACCGCAGCGAGCGCGGCGCCCCCGCCATACGAGTACAAGGACTGAGAGACAGGTAGAGGACTAGAGAGATCGGCTGGATTTTCTTACGTACGCAATGTAGCACCGTCATGTACAAGCAAGCAGCGGAAGAACAAGAAAGAATGCAAAAACAGTAGCGACTGTGGTATCAAAGAGCTGTGACCCCCCGGAAGTAGCGGAAAAATATGTCCAAGGATCGCTTGTGGCCAAAAGTCCACTTCTTGGCAACCTGTGCCCTCGAAAAGGACGACTAGGTCACTGACCGGCGTGCCAGCGTCAAACACCACTGCCCCAGAGATCCCCTCTTCTACGAGGACCTTCTTTATCAGCCCCAGGTAAACGGCGTCGTCCTTGATCGTGAACCGCTTCTTGAACAGGTCGAAGACACCTAAAGCGTCCAGCAAAGCAGTCACAGTTGGCTCGATACCGGCAGCCTCGACACATGGTCCAGCAGTAGACGGCGCCGTCATGGTTTCGAGGGTGTGCACAACGCCATTGGCCACCAGCCGACTGCTTGGGGTGGTTGAAGGCGCGCGAAGCCGCACGGGCGAGGCTGCCAGCGACAGGGCCCTTGAGGTCTAACGGGCTGCCCCGTGCACAGAAAAGACCGTCTGGATTGTCTTGAGCGGCGTGTCAACGCCCAGAAAAGCATCACGTTCCCAACGGCGCTCGCTGTCTGGAAACTCCGGCAGGCCACCAGCTTCGTCAGCCGCAGATAAAATCTTGGCGCTGGAGGAGGACAACCCCGCCCCGCGGTAAGAAGAATCAGCTCGCAACTTGTCCTTGTTCTTGGCGTGCGTGGCGGCGGTGACCTTGCCTTGGCGGCTGGTAACTTCCATGAGCTTTTCCATGTCCATGGCGCGTAGCTGGGAGCAGAGGAGGCCCCCGCGGAGCTTGATCCCGCCATGGCGCCGTGGCGTCCCACGACTGAGGGATGTGCAGTGTGGAGCGCGTTGGTTGCCGCCTTGTCCTGGCGGTGGTCGTCGTCCTTCTCCACGTAGCGCGTCTGAGCGGCTTCCTACGCTTTCTTGACACAGGCGTCCTTCATTGACGGAGACCGGCACACCATCACGGCGGCTGACATGACAATGTTGCACTTGTTCTGGAAGACAAGTTTTTCCTTCTCGGAGGCCTAGAAAAAATGCCAAGCGAGACAATCAAAAATCCAGAAGTGACACACACACACAGAGACCCATTGCAGAAGCATCACGAGAGCCCGTCACATTCAAACAACGCTCCAGAACACGGAAAAGTCAACGTGCACCCCAAATCATGTCTTGGGGCCTGGATTGAAACCGTCGAACAAGCTTACCTTTTCGTAGAGCGCCACGTACTTGAGCGTCATGCCCATGTGCCTGTCCTTGACACAAAGATCACAGTGCATGACACGAGCACCAGCTTGAGTTGAACACGTCTTGTTGCGGCGAGGGTTGGCGGTAAACATAGGGCTCTGTTGACTCAGGCGGTAGGGGCTCTCAATAGTGACCACATCGCAATTGCGAGCATCGTGCTTGGCACCGCCATCCTGCCTCTGGCGGCCACAAACCTTGGACTTCGCCAGAGCCCTTTGCCGCCCCGTCAAAGTGCACAGGCGCTGAACCTCCCAAGAGGGTCAATAGACCCTATAGGCCGGCCACATGATGCCACACCACGCACACACCGTAACGCCACACACCACTTCACAGGGCACAGCGCCAGAAAGCGTTCAACTGCTCCGAACCGGATGCCGGTCTCCCTCTGCGCCTTTAAGGAGCGAAGACGGGAGTAAAACGCGCGCAGACACTCTGTGGCGGAGAGCCATGCCGAAACACTAACGACCGACGGCAGACGAGCGCAATTCCGGAATCCACACAACCTGCCATGCACCCAGTACAAAGCACGGTGCATCCACTTCGATGACAAGCCGCCGTTCAGTCACAGGTCCATCCCGCGGCGCACATCTTTCAGCACCCCTTTGCCCCGTTTCACCCGCCTCATCTCGGACAAAACGGATGTGTGTGCTTGGGACGCGACAGATGATTGCTCTTGCTGACCGATTTTCCACCGAGGACCTGAAAACCCGCACGTGAAATGGCGAAAACTGACATACCGGGCAAAGATGCTGCCGGAACTCCAAAAAAAATGGTCGCTCGTCTTCAGTCGTACCCTCTTTCCTGAAAAGATAGTCATGTGCCTGACAACCTCTCCTGTGAGATGAGCGTAGAACTGCCAGGCGGCCACTACGTGAACAGGAGAGTGGGCCAACAAAGAGATGCGTCGGCCACTCGCGGTCGGAGTCACACGAGCGCCACGTACACATCACGGCGGGCCACCACTGGTCGAAGCCCTGTGGAGCGATCGGTTTGAGGCCCGGTGTCACCCACCTCACAACAGCCGTCTGATGGCACACCAGCTCAGCCAAGACGCTAGAAAAACTGTCTGTAAACGTGGTCCCTGTAAACGCGCGGCCGGACGGCCCCCCCTCCTCGTCCCTTCAGCGCCGGAACTGTCAGTAAACGCCAGACATTGACGCTGATGGTGTGGAAACCCGTCATTTCTGCCACCGTGTCTGTTCCTGCTCACTGAAAGCGGTCTGCGCCCATCCTAAAAGCACCCACCGTCGTTTTGGTGTTCACCGTCTGCAAACGGTCGACCGCCGAGGCACCGTCCTGATCTCCCGCTTCGCTCACAGTTTTCATCCGTGTACACCACTTCCTATGCATACCTTGAAAGTTGCAATGCGCAGCACGCTTTCAAGAGTGCGACAACGTCCGATAGAACGCGTGCTTGTTTTACCGGACCTCGGTGTTCGTGCTCCTCGGCTTCTTGCTTCTATGGGGCGTTCGTCGTCACCGTCCGATCCACATTGTGCACCAGTCTTTTCCTTATTCGTCGGGCTTGCCTTTTTGTACGGATTGTGGTGGGGGAGTTCTGGAGTGGACCATTCAGGGCTTGACGACATTTCGTCTTTTTAGAGTCAGTCGCTTCCACGTGCCCACCGCTCGATTTCGTGGGACGCTGATAGTGAGATTGTGTGGGTCACACTGTCTTTGGAAAGCAACAGGTACGTTGCCAGTGTGGACTGTGCTGTCTTCGGGAATTGTTGCCGTCCACATGACGTTTGTGGAGGACCGACGTGTGCTGGTCATATTATGGCTTGTCGGTGGCAGGATGACCTGGGCGGAGGCGGAAGAGCTAGGGGGAGTGAGTGTGGCCACTGTTTGGCGGTGGTATCAGGTGTTTTGTAGGACAGGTGATTTTTGGCGTGATGACGCCCTAGGTCAACAACTTTACGACAACGCCGTTCTCAACCCCAACTTCCTTTTCGCGGTGACGTCGCTGATTGTAGCCTCCCCGGAGGTCTTTCTGGGTGAAATCTCAGAGACCCTGCGGCTACTCTCGGATCTTCCAGTCCGGGAGGGGCTGCCGCACTCGCCTTCCACCGTGTCGCTCGCGCTGCGCGCGTTCGGGTACACCCACAAGCGCATCATCACGCACTACCGCCAACGCTGTGCACATCACCGACGCATGTTCGCGCGAGAGACACGCCGCTTGCCCATCAAGTGCATCGTCAGCATGGACGAGGTGCACAAGGACGGTTCAACAAGCTATCGTCGGTACGGCTGGGGGCTGCGCGGTGTGAGAGATGAGGTCATGATTTCATACCCCCGCAAGAGCCCCCGCTACTCTGTGATGGCAGCTGTGAGAATAGACGGCGTCGTAGAGATGATGACGTGCGCTTTATCTCTTTCCTGTACCGCGCTTGACAACGCGCTCTTCATACACGCCCTGGCGCCATCCATGGGAAAGTGGAATCCGGACCTACCTACCGAGGAGTGGGAGGCGCAAAATTTCCGCTCCGTCTTCCTCACCGACAATGCCGCAATCCAATCCGATGAGGCCGACGACCTGGAGCGTCAGTACGGCATCCTGGTGCTCCGCCTTCCTCCGTAGTCGCCGGATTTTGCCCCAGTGGAGGGCTTCTTCTCCATTCTGAAGCAGTGGATTGCGGCCGAGTCAGCACAGGGCCGGCTGGTGGGTGTCGTGATGCCCAACGGAGAGCGCATGGGCAAGTACGTTGGTTTGACTATAGATATTGGCTTGGGATCGTTGAGTGCGGCTCAGTGTGCGAGCCAGTTTGAGATACATTACTGGGCATGGATTCGTCAGGACGCTCTGTATGTAGGCGAGGGCGGTGGTGAGAACGACGAGGGGGAAGAAGAGGGCGAGCACGAGAAAGGAGAGGGAGAAAGTGATCATGATGAGGGAGCAGACGAGGATTTAATGGAAGAAAATTGAGCAAATGTACAGAGAGATTTCTGTTCAAAGCGCCATGCTCGAATGCATGCGCTGCCGGTGTATGAGGAGGATCCGTACCAGTGCGGATAACACATCGTCCCACCGGAGAGTCTACGGCTGAGTTCGCAGGGCCCATGGCGGCGCGAGCGCGGCGGTGCAGCTGCCGCAGCCCCACGGGTGTGTAATCTGGTCGTATTCGACGAAGACACGTCGGAATTTCCTATAGACGGTCGACCGTGAGTCGACCGCAGAATCAGCGGAGCGGCGGTCTGTACTGAAGTGGCTGTGATTTATGGCGCCACTCGCAACAAACAACTGCACCTTTTCTTGCTTCTTTGCTTTGTTCCATTTGTTCGGCCTTTATCCAGCTTCATGTTTTTTGACGGTCGCTTTTAGCGGCTTCAGTCCGCCACTGCGCGAAGGGAATGCTCTTGGGAAAGACAGTTGGGCAAAAAATAAGGAATGGTCTGCTGCCCTGCAGCTTCATATGCATGAACAATGATGTGCTCGTAGATAGAACACCATCGAGTGATTTTTTGCGCCATTTTACGGGCACAGCACAAGAGGCCCATCTTCTGTGCAGCATTTCTGAAGAGCAGCCCGCAACGGAAGGAGGAAGAGCGGCTGTTAATCCAAGCACATGCAGCAAGTGCCACCATAGAGCCCGTCGAGCGAGGCCACCCGCGTGTGCCCTCCCCACTGAGACAGCGCAACTCAAAGCGGCATGAGGCAGAGCCTGGGAAACAACGGCCATGCACGATAGCGTCCACGTCTAGGGACATTACGCCGGAGGCTCTCTACCAGCCATGCATGAGTGTAGCCGATTTGAGGATGGCATGGAGTCGATATAGCGGTGATGCTGAGGGAAAGGGGACACCATGCCATTGACAAAATACGAGCAGCCCACTGCATCATACTTTACAGTGCATGAATGGCTCACAGGCGTCCAGGAAGCCTCTTGAGTGTCAGGAATTTGAAGTGATAAGCTCACAGGCGTCCAAGAAACACAGCATCTGCCACCGCTCTGGATGGCGCCGCTTCGTTATGAAGCGCCACAAGAGGACTGACTCTGTGAGCTTTCCTCCGGCCTCACATACACATTCCAAATACACGTCCATGACCAGAAGCCCGGCCTGGCAGTGCACCATTGGCTGAGGAGCGTCCAAGAAACGCTTTGACTGGGGAACGATTGGCTCACAGGCATCCAAAAAACCTGTTCAATTACAGAGCACTCGGTTGTCAGCGGTCCACTGAAAACAAGTGTGAGGCCAAGTGATCCATCTGCGGATGAAGCGCACAGAGTCTCACTGAGCGACTTGGTCGCCAACCTGACCTATCGTCAAGCCGGTAGACACGGTTGCCGACGGGACGTCATCCTCCGTTGTGCCGGTCACTTCCGGGGCATGAAAAGGGGACGAACACCTGCTGTGGAAGGCCTGACTCTGTACGAGAAGGCGTTTTGGACCCACACGTACAGCTTGGAGTACAAGCGGTCCTTGACCGCGGCTTCCAATGCCCGCAAGCTGACGGGCCGCCGGGAACTACGAGGTGACGTCGTGAGAAGCTCTTCGGGTTTGCCTTCGATTCCTAAAGAAGTGGCCATGGCAGCGCCTCACAAGGAATTTTCCCGTTCTAGGGCGGCGCGGGAACCCTCCTCCCGCGAACCGACGGTGCCTGCCACCACCCCTGCCGTCCCCCAACTTCCCCTTCCTTCCCCCCTGTATGTGGCACTTGTTGGTGTGACCGCTCCACATCCTCGCCCCCCGCCCGCGTCCCCATCTGCCTCCTCCCCCCACCCCCCCGATTCCCGCTCGTATTTACACCCATCGCCCGCCCTCTCGGACGGGGAGGCGCTCGAATTGGTGGACTTTGCATCGGTTTGTGGTGCGGGTGCCCCCATTTTACGACGCGCCCTCGCAGTCTGTGGGCCAGTGGCATGCCGCCAAGCAGTTTTGGTGCAGTGTGTCGACGCGGCTCTTGCGGCCTCTCGCTGCGTCGACGCCATGCGCGCGGGGATCTGGGCTCTGGGAGGACCCCTGGACATTGTGCGCAAGGCGCTCATGAAGGGCGGCGCCGGCTTCTGGGTGTTTAGCGGCGGGGTCGGTGCGGAGCAGGTGGCTGTGACGCTTGGGGAGGCAGCGTATATCGTGCGAGACCAGCTTGCCGTGATCTTCAACACGACGGTGGCGGCGGAGGCGACGGCGCGGGGCGCCAACGGTGACTGCGGTCGCCGCCAACTCGGGCTGGACGCGGGGTATCTGGCGCGGCTTGGATGGGTGCCCGGGTTGCGGGCTGGTCTGGCGGCCATGGACAGCATGTCTTCTGTGCAGACTCACATATTTTCTGCACCCTACTTATCGTACTCTCCTGTTTTACCTGTTTCGGAGCCAGGTGCCGCGCAACAGCTCGCGCACACCGACGCTGTGCCCGTCTCGCTCGTCGTCGCGGGTGCTCCCGGGCTTCTGGGTGGCCTGCTGGCTATCCAGGACGACACTCGACTAATTGCGTGGACTGGGTTGCAGTCAACAACTGCGGAGAGTGACAGGGGGGCGTCGATGGGAGCGGACGCCGGGAGCGCGAGAGGGCGGGGGACGGGAGGGGCGCAGCGGGAGGGGAGAGCGTGGGGAAGGGTCGGGAGGACGCCGGGAAAGGGCAGCGCCTAGGTGGTAGCGCGTGTGGCTGATAAAGAGGCGACGTGTGCTGCCACTTAGGAGGACTTTTTCGTGTTGAGGGTGCTGGTGGGGTGCCTTGATCTTTTCTGGGGTGATTCAGTTCATGCTGGTGCTGGGAACGCCTCCCAGACACTGCACTGGAAGATGCACGTGTATCTGCTGTTTGAGGGCTTCTCAGAGCTTGATTTTCTCAAGGACACTACCATTGTTGCCTGGAAAAGGTCGGGGAGCAGCCGTCCTCTGTGTTCTTGCTCTCTACATGCTCCGCCCCACACACCCACCCACACACAGCAGCTGCCATGCCCGCGTCGACCGCCCAGCTGTCCAGGACTGCGGGTAAAACGTCCAGCCCCCCAGCCAGCAGCGGCCCCGCGCGGCAGGGGGGGGGACGCCGGCCAGCCGGGCCGGTGGCGGCAGCGACGGGAGGGTGGGGCGTGGGCGGGAGGAACAGCTTCGGGGGGGGGGGCACGCCGCTTGCGGCAGTGGGGGAGGACGGGGGGAGCAGGCGACGCGACCGCCGTGGTGGCGGCGGCGAGCACCGCCGCGGCCGCCGCGACGGCGACGTCGGGGGCATCTTCGGCGGCGGTCACGACCGCCGCCGCCGCCACTGCTGCCGCTGCCGCCACAAGCGCCACCACCGACGCAGCCGAAACCTCCTCCGCCGCCGCTTCCCCCGTAGATAACGTGACTGCCGGCGGCAGGTGGGCGAGGTCCCAGCCGGTCAGGCCGCCGGGCGTCGGGGGGTTGCCGGAGGCGCCGCCGCCGGGCGGGGGCGCGACCGCCGCCATAGGCACGCCGCTGACCTACCAAAGACCGGATGTGTGTTGGGGGAGGGAGGCGGAGGGAGCGCATCTCGGCAAGCGACGGGGCGACCGGGACGCTGCCGCCGCCGCCACCGGGAGGCGGTGGAGGGGGGCGGGCGGGGGGGGGAGGGACAG
>ENA-ORXR01001729-ORXR01001729.1-marine-metagenome-genome-assembly--contig:-NODE-1729-length-22407-cov-13.986923_pt1 | contig 22407 bp, 20 predicted proteins | sample MGYA00237866_ERZ511479 | MGnify/ENA metagenome assembly ERZ511479 | reverse complement strand
GGCCGCATCGACGGCTCCAACGCCGATGACCGCCTAGGCGGTTCACTCGCCGCCGCCCTCTGGTCCGCGCAAATGGGAGCGGATATATTGCGCGTGCATGATGTTGCGGAGACCGTGCAAGCGATGAAGGTTTGGGAGGCGATGGTTGATCGATGACGATAAACGCGTCTCTCTCATATTGTCATTGTCCGGCTTGACCGGACAATCCACTTTGAGGTTCGAACATGGCCTATGCTTACGTTTACATTCTGGCTAATCGAAAAAATGGAACTCTCTACATCGGTGTCACGCGGGACCTAGCTGCTCGTGTGCATCAACATAAAACAAATTATAATGCAAAGTCATTTACGTCGAAATATGCGGTTCATACGCTCGTTTATGTAGAGAGCTTTGATTTAATTGCAGATGCAATTACATACGAAAAGCGACTGAAAGGGTGGAATAGGGCTTGGAAAATAGACCTCATAGAAAAACTAAACCCGGATTGGAAAGACATTGATCCGGGAAGCTTTGAGTTTATTTGACTCATCCTATGGATCCTCCGATCAAGTCGGAGGATGACAGAGTATATTGAATCAGTTTTAAAGGTATTCAAATGATTGACCCCCAAGGCCGTGTTCTCATTATTGCCGGATCCGACTCGGGCGGCGGGGCCGGTATTCAGGCTGATATAAAAACCTGCGCGGCTTTTGGGGCTTATGCGATGACGGCGGTAACGGCCGTGACGGCGCAGAATACGATTGGCGTTCATGCCGTCGAGATGATGCCTGCCAAATTGGTCAAAGCCCAAATCGAAGCTTGCCTGTCCGATATCGGCGCGGACGTCATTAAGATCGGGATGCTCGGCACGAAAGCGATCATTGAAACCGTGGCCGAGGCCGTGGATGAGCTCGACGCTTTTGTTATCCTCGACCCTGTCGCAGTGGCGACGTCAGGCGATGCGCTTCTGCAGGACGATGCTGTGGTGGCCCTGCGAGATACGCTTTTACCTCTCGCCGATTTAGTGACTCCAAATGTCCCGGAGGCTGAACTTCTGACAGGGCTCAAAATTGCGGATGTCGATGACCTTACGAAAGCGGGCGATGCGCTGCTCGAGCGCGGGGTCTATGCGGCGTTGATGAAGGGCGGGCACCTGAAGGGAAAATCCGTTGTCGATGTTTTGGTCAGCGAGGAGGGGGCGAATATCATGTCCGGCCCGCGTCTCCATACACGCCACACGCATGGCACGGGTTGCACCCTTGCGAGCGCTGTGGCGGCGAATATGGCGCTGGGATTGGATTTGGATGAAGCCGTCATGCGCGCGCGTGAATTCGTTTTTGAAGCTATCCGGACAGCGCCGGGGTTTGGCTCTACCAAAGGACACGGCCCGCTCAATCATGGTTTGGCAATTGGCGAAGAACCGGAAGAGACGCCGCCGTCCACTAATCCGTTCGCGGCACTGAAGGGACTCGACCCTTAGTCTCGCGCCCAAACCGCGACAGGATTACGCCCAGTAGAATTACAGAAAGCGCGGCGAATATCCGCCATGTCCGGCATTGGCGGCAGCCCGGCAACAGCGACAGCATAGATTGTCGACTTGACGGCTCCCAGCGTGAGCATCATGGACACGCCGAGCGGTGAGGGCGTTTCAGGGGGCCGGCTCGCGATGATCCTTGTGATCGCGTAAAGCACTGACCCGCCCAATATGAGGAGCTGTGCCTGCCAATCCGCAACGAGGCTCACGGATAATTCTTTGGGTAGAAACAAAATCACGATGCCGATAAACCCTATCAAAAACCCAATAAGCTTCCAGCTATTCAGTTTTTCCTCGGTGAAAAATGCGCAAGCACAATCGTCATCACGGAATTGTTCCGATGAGGATCGCCGCCAGCCCGCGATCAACGGTCTTTTGCCCGTGAGCGACACGCAAGAAAGGCAGGCTCGTTCCCACGATCGCGATAACGCAATACCAAAGCCAACGTTTACCCCGTAGCAGGGGGTAGCCTGTGGCCGGTCAGATAGGCATAGTTAAGGACAATCGCCGCGCAAACTTACCTTTGGGTCGGGATATGTCATTTTGGCCCACAACAACGTGAAGACGAAAGCGCCGGATTTCGCGAGTCCGGGCCTCTCTACTTAAAGTGAAATATGAAGCAGGTTAGATATATTTTCGGTTTGATGGTCAGAAAAATATGAACCTTCCCATGCAACGTGGCGTGGGAACAAACTCGCATGGGAAGGTTCATTGGGGTCAAATGAATGGCCCCTATTCGAGAAAAAGATTAACCGACGCGAAGGCCGAGGTTATTTTTTGGCGTGCAAGTAACGATGACCATTGTCCGGCCGTCGACATTTTTCATCTTCGTCGTGTAGGTCCAACCTTTGTCCGTGAAGAGTAAAGAATCTTCTAAATCACACATCCAATTATCTGAGTGATATGCCTTCAGCTCTTTCACCTGTTGTTTTGAGAGCTCATTGAAAGATTGAACGACTTCAATGAAGGCAGGGCGCTGCGTATCTAATTCATAGGTATATTCACCCGCAAAGGTGAAATCATCCGTGCCGTAAAGCGCGCCTTCGTAGAATTCGGTAAATTGTGTCGTCACGGATTCCATATAGGCCGCGCGTTCCGCCATGGGGACTTCGGAAACAGGTTTTAGCTCTTCTTGTAAAACATCCCCGAGACCATATTCACTGATCCCGTAAATCGCGCCGCCGATGACAACAACGCTGCCCATGCCAATCTCTTTTAAGCTCACTTGCAACTCCCTCTGCTAGGAGTTTTATTACTCTCCCTACAATTGAAAAAGTCTAAACGCTCTCGATAAAGATGGAGTTTTGGTAAATCTTCAGTAAACAGTTTGGGCGCGCATGCCCTGCGCTAGGCGGCGCTAGGCTTTGAATGGATCGCGCATCAGAATAACGTCTTCGCGCTCAGGCGACGTGGACACCATGCTTATCGGGCAGCCAATTAATTCTTCTACGCGGCGGACATATTTCACAGCCTCAGCCGGAAGGTCTGCCCAGCTTCTTGCGCCGCGCGTGCTGCCTGACCACCCCGGCATAGATTCATAGATGGGCTGAACCGCAGCTTGATTGGCCGCGCCCGCCGGTAAGCGTTTGATGATTTTTCCGTTCAATCTATATCCGGTGCAGATCTTTAACTCGGCAAAGCCATCAAGAACATCGAGTTTTGTCAACGAGATTCCGGTTATCCCGCCGGTGATGATCGCTTGGCGGACCATAACGGCGTCGAACCAACCGCAGCGGCGTTGGCGGCCGGTGACGGTGCCGAATTCATGGCCTTTTTCGCCGAGGCGCTGACCGATGTCGTCAAACAGCTCTGTCGGGAAGGGGCCTTCGCCGACGCGGGTTGTATAGGCTTTTGTAATGCCGAGAACGTAATTTAAAGCGCCGGGGCCCATGCCTGTTCCGGCGGCGGCTTGGCCCGCAATTGTGTTGGAGCTGGTAACAAACGGATATGTGCCGTGGTCAATATCGAGCATCGCGCCTTGCGCGCCTTCAAACAGGATACGCTTTTCAGCTTTAGAGGCTTCGTCCAATGTGTGCCAGACGGGGGCCATATAAGGTAAAATTTGCGGCGCAATGTCTAGGAGCTTTTTTGTGAGTTCACCCGCATCTGTCTCCGGCTTACCAAGGCCGCGGCGCAGCGCATTATGGTGATGCAAAAGATTTTCAATACGCGCTTGGAGATGTTCGGGATCAGCGAGATCGCAAACCCGAATGGCGCGCCGCGCGACTTTATCTTCATAGGCGGGACCAATCCCGCGCTTGGTTGTGCCGATTTTAACGCCGTCCACGCGGTTTTCGCGGATGCCGTCCAGTTCGGAATGAATAGGCAGGATGAGCGCGGCGGATTCCGATATTTGCAGGCTGTCCGAATCGACTGTGACGCCCTGGGCTTTAATGCGTTTGACTTCGTCCAGAAAGGCCCATGGGTCGAGCACAACGCCGTTCCCGATTACGGAAAGCTTGCCGCCGCGAACAATGCCGGACGGGAGGAGTGAAAGTTTATAGGTGGTTCCGTCAACAACGAGCGTATGACCGGCATTGTGACCGCCTTGGAAGCGGGCCACGACATCTGCGCGGCTCGAGAGCCAATCGACAATTTTGCCTTTGCCTTCATCACCCCATTGAGACCCGACGACGACGACATTTGCCATGATAAACTCGCAAAATAAAACGCGGCATTCGTCCCAAAATAAGAGGGGGAAGGTACCGCGTGAGGTTAACTTCATTCAGCACTTAGCCGAGTCGAACAGGGAGTTCTATATGGTTGAACGACTTATCCCGAAAAATGTTGGTTGAGGGGCCGTTTGCCCCTCAACCAATTTATTACATGGCGACGATGTCGACGATTTTGACTTGGTCGATGGCTTTGATCTCTGCCGCGACAGAATCTGAAACCGGCCCGTCAACGCTGACGAGACAAACGGCCTCTTCGCCCTCGGCCATGCGGCCGAGCGAGAAGGTCGCGATATTGACTTTGTTGCGCCCCAAAACACCGCCTAGCTCGCCGATAAAGCCCGGTTTGTCCTCATTGCGAACATAGATCATATTCGGGGAGAAAGCAGCGTCCATCGGCACGCCGAAAAGACGTACAATACGCGGCTCGCCGCGATAGATTGTGCCAACGACAACAAATTTGCGTTTCAATGTTTCTACGGCAAGGCGGATGAGGCTTTCCGCGCGTTCGGCTTCGTCGATATAACTTTCCTTGATTTCAATGCCGCGCTCTTTTGCAAGACCGGGTGCTGAGACCATGTTCACATCAGGCATGGCGGCTTTGAGCAATCCGGCCAATGCGGCAGCTGTAATCGGGTTAGTGTTTAACTCTGTGATTGCGCCCTTATAGGTGAACTCGACAGCTTTAATCGGATCGTGGATTAACTGGCCCGTCATCCGGCCCATTTTATCCGCCAGATCGACGAACGGCTTGAGGCGCGGCGCTTCCTCTGCGCTGATGGAGGGCGTGTTTAGCGCATTGGAGACAGCGCCCGTCAGCAGGTAATCCGCCATTTGCTCGGCGACCTGCACGGCGACATTTTCTTGCGCTTCCAACGTGGATGCCCCGAGATGCGGCGTTGCGATGAAGTTCGGCGTGCCAAACAATGGATGCGCTTTCGCAGGTTCGACCGCAAAAACATCCAGTGCAGCTGCGCGGACATGGCCCGCATCGAGTGCATCTTTGAGGGCCTCTTCGTCGACCAATCCGCCGCGGGCGCAATTGACGATGATGACGCCTTTTTTGGTCATGCCCAAACGCTCGCGGGACACAATGCCCTTCGTGCTTTCGACTAGCGGCGTATGCAAGGTAATCGCATCGGCGCGTTGGAAGAGTGTATCGAGTTCGACCTTTTCCACGCCGAGTTTTATGGCGCGTTCTTCTGTTAGATAAGGATCGTAAGCGATGACTTTCATCTTCAGGCCTTGCGCGCGTTCAGCGACGAGTGCGCCGATATTTCCGCAGCCGATCAGACCGAGCGTTTTGTTAAACAGCTCAACGCCTTTAAAATCTGACTTCGGCCATTCGCCGTTCTGTGTCCGCGCAGAAGCAGACGGAATTTGACGCGCAGCAGAGAACAACATGGCAATCGCATGTTCCGCTGTCGTAATGGCGTTTCCGAAAGGCGTGTTCATGACAACAACACCGCGATCTGTAGCGGCCTTGATGTCAATATTATCGACGCCGATACCAGCGCGGCCAATGACTTTTAGGTTGCCGGCAGCGGCGATGATTTCCGCGTCAGGGCGTGTGGAAGACCGAACGGCAAGTCCATCATAGTCCCCGATGATTTCGATGAGCTCCTCTTTTGAAAGACCCGTGATGACGTCAACATCGACGCCGCGTTGTTTGAAAACCTGCGTTGCAGCGGCGGACATTTTGTCCGCAATAAGAACCTTAGGCATTATCCTAGCTCCTCTAGTTTCGTTTTGAAGGCCCAATCGAGCCAAGGTAGTAAGGCGACAACATCTGAATTTTCACAGAGACCTGAGACCCAGAGGCGAAAGCCCGGAGGGGCTGTGCGGTAAGCGCCAAAATCAACGGCGACATTTTCTTCGCCGAGCACTGTGATGATAGATTTGGCGAAAGCAGCCTGTTCGTCTTTCGGCAAGGCCGTGATGCGTTTGTCGACAATTTTCAGACAGACGCCCGTATTGGAGCGCTGCGCGTCTACTTCGCAAAGATTATCAATCCAGTCTCGTTTCTCAACCCAATCCCAAATCGTCTGAGCATTTTTATCAGCGCGGTCCTGCATGAATTTGAGGCCCCCGCGCGCTTTGACCCATTTAAGCGCGTCAAGATGATCTTCGACGCAGAGCAGGGAAGGCGTGTTAATGGTGGAGCCTTGAAAAATGCCTTCATTTATCTTGCCGCCTTTTGTCATGCGGAAGATTTTCGGAAGCGGCCAAGGCGGGCTGTAGCTCTCGAGGCGTTCAACTGCACGCGGGGAGAGAATGATCATCCCATGCGCCGCTTCTCCGCCCATGACTTTCTGCCAAGAGTAGGTCACCACATCGAGTTTTTCCCATGGCAGGTCCTGCGCGAAAACGGCGGAGGTCGCATCGCAAATCGTGATGCCCTGACGGTCCGTCGGGATAAAACCATAATCCGCCACTTTAACGCCTGACGTCGTGCCATTAGCGGTGAAGACGAGATCTTGGTTTCCGGTATAAGCAGAGAAATCCGGAAGCTTACCGTAATCGGCAGTCAGAAGTGTGAGGTCATCGAGGGGCAGTTGTTTTTCCGCATCGGTGACCCAAGCCTGTCCGAAATTTTCCCAAGCCGCCACCATAACTGCGCGCTCGCCGAGCATAGACCACATCGCCATTTCAACGGCGCCGGTGTCGGACGCGGGGACAATGCCGATTCGATAATCGGCGGGAACTTCGAGGACCTCGCGGGTAAGGTCGATACATTCTTTGAGCTTGGCTTTACCAAGGGCTGAACGATGTGAACGACCGAGCGCGGCATCAGAAAGCGCGTCAAGCGTCCAGCCAGGGCGTTTACGTGTAGGTCCTGCAGAAAAACGCGGGTCAGCCGGCCGCGTTGCCGGTTTTGTGGCGATCGCCATAATATATCTCCCGTCATCAGCGTTTTTGTACTGACATCAGAGTGCACCTCAGTGGGGAGGTGTGGCCCGCGCGCCCGATAGGTTGGAATCAGGGACATGGTCAAGCCTGTTTTGACGAAAAACGCCATAATCCCCCTTTTTTCGTCATATGAGCGATCATCAAAAGGTGAGTTTCAGGAGACAATTTTAACATCTAGCCGATTGACCGCGATAAAAAATGTTTCCATGACCGTAGAAGTTGCTTTTTTAAGACACTTAAACCGAAACTGAACGAAACTGACCTCACTGAAATATCATTTATGATTTTCGAGGAAATGTTGTAGCGAGGCTTGTGACCTATTTTAACAAAACTTCTCTTTCAACGCTGTCGATAGCCTCTGTATTGCTATTATCGGCCTGCGGAGGGGGTGGCAGCAGCAGCGGCGGAGGTACGACGCCGGTAACGCCCGTTGCCGACACAAGCGCGCCGTCGGTCTCGTTCAACCCAACAACTTTATCTGTTCAATCAGAATCGACCGGAACGTCTACTTTGACCGCGACGGATAACCGCGGCGTGACATCAGGCCCGACAGTTACCTGTACGAATGGCGGTACGTTTACCGTTTCGACGAACACTTTCACAGCCGCAGCCGTGACGGCCAACACAACAAGTGTGTGTACAGCCACGGCTGGTGATGCCGCCGGTAATATAGGAACGGCAATTTTGACCGTCACTATGACGCCTCCGCCTCCGCCGGATACAACCGCCCCTGTTTTAACATTCAGCCCGACAACGCTCACAGTTGCGTCCGGGTCTACAGGGACATCGACCTTGACAGTTACAGACGCCGGCGGCGTGTCTGCGACGCCAACCGCCAGCTGTACGAATGGCGGCATGTATAATGTTAATACCGGCGAGTTTACGCCCGCGGTTGTAACGTCAAATACGACAAGTGTTTGTACTGTCACTGTGACGGATGATGCCGGTAACACGGGCACCGGGACACTTACAGTTACGATGACGCCCGCGCCGGCTTCTTCGACGGTAACAGTTTCAGGCAAGCTGACATATGACCGCGTTCCGTTGAATACGGCTACAAATGGCCTCGATTATGCCAACACGTTTCAACTGCCTATCCGCCAAGCACCGGTGCAGCTCGTCAATGCGTCCGGAACAGTTTTAGACAGCACGGTCTCTGACGATAATGGTAATTATAGTTTTAGCGTCGAATCCGGCGAAAATGTCCGCATTCGCGTGCGTTCCGAGGTCCAAAAAGGCGCGCCGAATGAAATTGATCTGCAAGTCATAGACAACACGTCCTCCGGTGCGCTCTACGCCGCGCAAGGTGTCCTGGCTGTTGTGCCTGCCACGAACCAGACACGTAACTTGCGCGCACGGTCCGGCTGGGGCGGGACAAGCTACACCTCGACAAGAGCTGCTGCGCCTTTTGCCTTGTTGGATACGATATACGGCACGCTTGAAGACTTTATCGCGGTTGACCCTGATGTGGATTTCCCTGCGTTTGATGTTTTGTGGAGTACACGAAACAGATCTGAAAGCGGAAGTGTCGCGAACGGCCAAATTGGAACCTCATCCTTTACCGTCTCAGGGGGAATACCGGTCATCCGAATTCTCGGTGATGCGGACAATGATACGGACGAATATGACGTTCACGTCGTGGTTCACGAGTTTGGACATTATTTCGAAAACTCACTCAGCAGGTCTGACTCGATTGGTGGATCTCATAGCTCTAATCAGCGCCTCGATGCACGGGTTGCGTTTGGTGAAGGGTGGGGCAATGCCTTGTCAGGTATGATTTTGGACGATCCAATTTACCGCGATAGCTTTGGTTCTGCCCAAGCCACAGGTTTTAACATAAATGTTGAGAACAATTCTTACGCGGCCACGGGGTGGTTTTCTGAAGGGTCTGTTCAGTCTATTCTGTACGACTTATATGACACCGCCGATGATGGCGCTGACGTTGCCAGCTTTGGTCTTGGCCCCATCTACGGTGCTTTCACGGATCCGGCCTACAGATCAACCGATGCGTTCACGACAATTTTCGCATTTTTGGACGGTTTGGAAAATCAAGCGGGCGTCGTGGCGTCTGAGGTAGAGGCTTTAACCGACGCGCAATTGATTTCAGGTTCAGGCCAATACGGGATTGGCGAGACTAATAATGGCGGGATTTCGGATGCGCTTCCCGTTTATATTCTTCTTTTCCCGAATAATAATCCGGTAACGTTCTGCTCCAGAGACAATAACGGGGAATATAACAAGCACGGGAATCGTCGTTATTTGGCGGCTAATGCCCCTGCGGCCGGCTCTTATCGTTTCACAATGACCCGAACATCAGGTGCGGCCAGCACGGACCCGGATTTTGTTGTCTATAAAAATGGCGCCTTCGTCGGCACCGGTGACTCCGGGGCGAATAATAGTGAAGTCAAAACGCTTAGCTTAGCCGCAGGACGGCACGTCATCGATGCCTATGATTACAATAATGTCGGCGGTCCTCTCGGTCAATCTGTGACCCCCGCAGACTCATGTTACTCTATGACTTTGGAAGCCCTTTAATTATGTCCATAACAAAACATATTGCTGTCACGACTTCGGTTCTATTGGTCTCTGCTTGTGCGCCGGCCGCTCAGCAGAATGCTGAGCTGAGCCAAGACCCCGTCACCACGTCAACTACCACGGCTCAAGTGGAGAAGGCGACAAAAGACAACCTGCATAGAGAGACAGTTAAGCCGGGCGCTAACGTATCGATGACCTCCGCTCTTCCCAAGTTGATGAGATCGGGCGCTTTCGAAACTGTAAGGCTTGAATTTACAGAAGGCTATCAGGACGGCGTTATGACTGTCAGTCTTGAGCCTAGCGATGGATTGAGCCTGTTTGGCGGATCAAATTCCAAAACGTTCAATATGGCGAGCCCGGGACCCCATAATTGGGATGTGGATGTGAAAGCTGATACGGATGGCGTTTATTTCTTAAATGTTTTTGCCTTGGCGAATGGCGAACCTCGGAGTTTTTCCGTGCGGATCGATATGGGCGTTGTCACGCAGAAAATGTTTGATGAGGCACTGCCTGCCGATGGCGAACTGATCGAAGGTGGAAAAACGCGTATTTTAGAGGCGGAAGAAACCGTTCAATAGCTAACACTGTAAGTTATCTAAACGAGAGCTCTCTTTCTACGCTCTCAATAACCTCCGTATAATTCTTGTCCACATGCGGAAGGGGCGAGGTAGTTCGTCACCTATTGGCGTAAGTGACACACTGCCGCCAACGATTAGCTTCAATCCAACCTCCATGTCTGTGGAGATAGGGCATGCGGCGCAATCAATCTTGTCGTCGTCAGAACCGGGACTCTTCGCAGCCGTCTCCTGCTCCAATGGCAGCGACTTTGTAAAAGCGACAAACTCTTTTTTTGCAGGCACAGCTGCCGCAAATACACCAAGCGTTTGCACTGTCTTTGGATGCGGGTTCGCATGTCGTGGATGCCTAAGATTTTAATAATTTGGGTCAAGGCACGACCTCCGCAGACGCCTGCTTCACCATGAGATTGGAAGCGCTTTAAGGACGCTTTCGTTGGCCGCAGGCGGGTTCGATTTCAGTAATGATAATCTGCGTCTTTGACGCACCTAAATCCATCAAATAGCGGGGCCTCACAAAGCCTTCACTTTTCATAGCCTCTTGAACAGCGTAGTTGGAAGGCCAAATTATATGGAGAGATGTGATGAGCGAGCAAACCCTGTCAGACTGGACGCCGCCAAAGGTTTGGAAAAATAAAGCTTCCGGCGGAAAATTTGCAAATATCAACAGGCCCACAGCCGGCTCGACCCATGAAAAAACACTACCCGTTGGCGATCATGATCTTCAGCTTTATTCGCTTGGCACGCCCAATGGGGTGAAAGTTACGGTCATGCTCGAAGAGTTATTGGAAGCCGGGGTAAGCGCTGCAGAATATGATGCGTGGCTCATCAATATTGGTGAGGGCGATCAGTTCGGATCCGGCTTTGTCGAGATTAATCCCAACTCAAAAATTCCGGCCTTAATGGACCGCTCCGGCGAGACGTCGCAGCGCGTCTTTGAGTCGGGTTCAATCCTCATGTATCTCGCCGAAAAATTTGGCATGTTCCTGCCTGAAAGCGGCGCCGCGCGGACGGAATGTTTATCGTGGTTATTTTGGCAAATGGGCAGCGCTCCTTATCTCGGCGGTGGCTTTGGTCATTTTTACGCCTATGCGCCGATGAAAATCGAATATTGCATCGACAGATTTTCGATGGAGGTGAAGCGTCAATTGGACGTGCTTGATCAAAGATTGGCTGACAACGAATATATGACCGGTGATGAATTGACGATCGCGGATTTCGCGATTTACCCCTGGTACGGTGCAATGGCGCGCGGCGTCTTATATGAAGCCGGCGAATTTTTGGATGTAGAAAGCTATGCGCATTTGCAGCGTTGGACCAAGCAGCTTGCCGCAAGACCTGCCTTCCGGCGCGGCCAACTCGTCAATAGATATTGGGATGATAAGGGCCTCAAAGAGCGTCATAGCGCCTCCGACTTTGACGGGCTATTATAGGTTTTTTCGCCCCAAACGCCTTGCGAAGCCTAGCCTTCTATTTTATGCGGAGGCGAGGGGCGCAATTCACAAAGTGTAGCATAGGGCTGCGCGAGGTTACCCTCGTTTGGAGACTACTATGAAAAATTTTGTGACTTTAATTGGGTGTGCAATTTTGTTTGCGGGCAGCAGTTCAATGGCCGCACATGCTTCGGATTTGAATCCCAAATCTGGCAATGCTGGAAAATTTGCGGTTGGCTTAGGCGTGGGTACGACTGGCGGGACTGTTGAAGGCAAATATGCTGTGTCAGATTCGCTCGTTGTGCGCGGGAGTCTTAACCTTCTGAAGGTTTCCGTAGACGACGAATATGATGACATTGATTATGACGCTAAATTTGACGCCACAACATTTGGTGGATTTGTTGATTTTGCGCCGTTTAAAAATGGGTTCGTTTTGTCAGGCGGGGCTTACCTAGGGGATAAAACTCTAGACCTGGATGCGACACCTGCGAATTCCGTTGAAATCGGCGACCAAACTTTCACGCCTGATGAAGTTGGAACATTGACGGGGAAAGCAGAGCTTAACAGTTTCGCGCCCTATGTTGGTATAGGGTATGACGGATTTATGGGCGGTTCCAAAAGCTGGTCGTTCAATGCGCGGGCAGGAGTCATGTTTACCGGATCCCCCGAAGTTGACCTCGTCTCCGCAAATGGCACGCTCTCCAGCGACGCGACGCTACGAAATGAGATAGACGCTGAAATTCAAGCCATTGAAGAAGACGCAGATGATTTCAAATATTATCCCGTCCTTACAATTGGGATCGCGCGTCGGTTCTAATAGGGCGCTCCTATAACACTCTGTGTCGGCGGGCTTATGGCATAGGTTCGCCGCGCAAGGATTCAATTACATCATAGGTTTCGCGGCCCGTGAGATTCACTTGGGCAGCATAGCCTGACTCGCGAATGCGGTCAGGGTTTTGCGTGCCGATAATGGGAATGACGGAGGCGCCGAAGCCGCGCGTAAAGGCGAGGGCCGCAACGGATCTGGAAATACCGTATCGCGTTGCGATTTCATCGAGCGCGGTCTGAACGGGCCCGCTTTTGGTCGGGATACGTCCGCCCGCGAGCGGGGACCACGCTAAAACCGTAGCGCCAGTCTCTTGCGCATAGTCCAAGATACCTTCGGTTATCGGGCTTTGCTCCAACGCCGAGAACTCGGGCTGCAAGGTCGCGATTGGAACGTCCAAATGCGCTTGGAGCGCGCGGGTTTGGGCTATGGTGAAATTAGAGACGCCAATCGCGCGGGCTTTTCCTTTTGCAACGATCTCGTTCAGCGCGCGGGCCGTTTCGGACGCCGGCGTCGTGAGGTCGGGTCGGTGGATTTGGTAGAGGTCGACATATTTCGTTTGCAGACGCTCTAAAGACGCCTCAATCGCGCTCATCAAATAGGTGTAGCTACTGTCATAGGGCCGAACGGCGTCAATGCCGCCTTTGGTCGCCAAGATAATTTGTTTGCGTAGACTTGGTGCCGCCGCCAACACCTCGCCCAGCCGCGTTTCCGCTTGCCCGAAGCCGCCGTCTTCGCGGTCAGGAAAGTCGCCTAACCCGTAAATATCGGCTGTATCGATCAGATTCATACCGGCGTCTAAAGCTGTGCGAATAAGCTTGTCGGCTTTCGCAACATCATGTCCTGCGTAGCGCCAGCACCCGAAAGAAATCGCGCCGACATTAATGCCGCTTTGTCCGAGCTCCATGACCTATCCCTCGAATTCTGACGCATCGGCAAAGGCGAGCTGAAAGGCAGGGCGCTGCTTCATTCGGGTCATATAGGCTTTGAACGTATCATTGATGCAAAGGCCATAGGCTCTTGCCCAATTTATGTTGTGCGCCGTCATGCAATCCGCCGCCGTGAAACTATCGCCGCAAATATAGTCATGTTTTTCCAAGCGCTCGACGAGTTGCGGTGCGATTTCATTTTGGATTCGGTCGCGGTTCAATGTCGCAAAGGCTTCGCTTCTCGCCGTTTTTGGCAGAATGGTTTCGTGTAACCTGATGTTCCACAGCATTTGATCCATCCATGAACCGCCCAGCGCGAGGACTTGCAAATAATCGGCCCTGGCTCGAATGTCCGCGTGGGGCGGAGAGAAGCGCGGATCCAGATCGCCCAACCACATTACGATGGCAAGCGACTCCGTGATAGTCTGCTCCGTTCCGTCGGCATAAGTGACGTCAAGCACGGGGACTGCGTGGCTTGGATTCTTAGCCTTAAAGTCTTCGCTATATTGCTCGCCTTTGCGCAAGGCGACACGAAGGGTCGTGAAATCCTCGCCGCGCATTTCGTGCAGCAACCATTTCACACGGACGGATCGCGAGAGGGGATAATGGTAAAGTGTGATGTGTTTTATTTCGGACATGACAAACCATATGTTTTAATGTGTTTGAGGCAAGCGTTTCAGACATTTCACGGCGGCGTGTTTTGACGTGGGCGTCGAGATGATTAGAAGGCGTTTAAGTTTAATAATAGGGTTTGTTCAATGGATGATGGTTTTCAAAACGTAGACGCAACGAATGCGGATGTCCGCGACGGGGTTCAAGACCGATATGGCGCGGGCGCGCAGGCCGTTGAAGCCGCGCTTTGCTGCCCCGTCGATTATAACCCACAATATCTCGAAATCATCCCTCAGGACGTTCTGGACCGTGACTATGGCTGCGGTGATCCGTCCCGCTATGTCCGCGAAGGCGAAACCGTCTTGGACCTTGGCTCGGGCGGCGGGAAAATTTGTTTCATTGCCTCGCAAATTGTCGGCGCGAAAGGCCGCGTCATCGGCGTTGATATGACGGACGAAATGCTCGCGCTCGCGCGTGAAAATGCGCCGATTATCGCAGAACGCGTTGGCTATGCGAATGTCGAGTTCCGCCGTGGCCATATTGAAGACCTCAAACTGGACCTGGACGCGCTTGATAAATGGCTGGCTAAAAACCCGGTCAAATCTGCGAAGGACATGGAAGCCATGGATGCTGAAATCCTGCGGATGAAGTCAGAGCTCACGATGATTCCTGACAACTCCGTTGACGTCATTGTCTCCAATTGTGTTCTCAATCTTGTTTCTGACACGAAGAAGAAGCAACTCTTTGCTGAAATGTTCCGCGTGTTAAAAGTCGGTGGCCGCGTCGCAGTCTCTGACATTATCTCCGACGAGGAAAGCCCGGAAGAGATGAAGAATGACGAACGCCTCTGGTCGGGTTGCATTTCCGGTGCGTTGACCGAACTCGGGTTCATCGAAGCGCTGGAAGAGGCGGGTTTCCACGGCATCACAGTCGATAAATTTGAGATGGAGCCGTGGCAAATCGTTGAAGGCATTGAATTCCGTTCTGCGACCTATCTGGCTTACAAAGGCAAACAGGGTGAGTGTCTGGAGAAAAACCAAGCTGTCATCTATAAGGGGCCTTGGCGTCAGGTGCAGGATGATGACGGTCATGTTTTCATGCGGGGCGAGCGCTCTGCCGTCTGCGAGAAGACATTCCACCTCATGCAAAAAGAACCTTATTCAGAGATGTTCTATGCGGTTGAGCCGAGCATTCCCGTCACCGATCGTATCGAATGGCCGGCCGAGGATTGCGGCGTCAGGCGCCGCGAGCCGGAGGAAACGAAAAAGGGCGCGCCAAAGCTCACGACGGACCCAAGCCAAAGCAGCTCATCCTGCTGTTAAATAAAATATAATAAGGCAGGGCCGGTCGGGTTCTGCCTTTGCTAATAAATAGACCCATCACTCCGCCGGATCGCGTATATAAATCATGAGACACAAAAAGATCAAAATTTTTACCGGACTTCTTGCCACCGCCGGCATGTTTGTGGCTTGCGCGCCTGTAAATATCCTCAATGGAATTACGCCATCCTCCACGTTTGAGAAAACGAAAAACCAGTCTTACGGTCCTGCCAAATATGAGACCTTGGACATATATCGTTCCGAAAAGCCAAAAGCGGAATCCCCAGTTTTGGTGTTTGTGCATGGCGGATCTTGGGATAGCGGGTCGAAGGATATGTATAAATTTTTGGCCGAAGGGTTCACCCGCTCCGGCTACGACATTGTTGTCCCGAATTACCGGCTTTATCCTGCGGCGGCCTTCCCAAATTTCCTTGAGGATAATGCGAAGGCCGTTGCCTATACGCAAGAGGCCTTTCCGGGTCGCCAAATCGTTTTGATGGGGCATTCTGCCGGGGCTTATAATGTGCTCATGTTGGCGCTGCGGGATGAGTATCTCCGCGCGGCAGTTGTCAATCGCTGCGAGAAAATCGCCGGAGTCGTGGCCTTGGCGGCGCCGACTGGAATTGTGCCGCTTGAAAGTGAGCGTTTAATTAAAATTTTTCCGGACCGTTTCACCGCCGATGATGCGGTTCTCAATAATGTGACAGGTCCCACGCCGCCTTTTTTCTTGGGCCACGGAGGATCTGACAAGACCGTCTATCCGCAAAACTCCACGCGGCTGGCTGAGAAGGTTTCCGCGCGCGGCGGGACCGCGAAAGCTGAAATCTATGAGGGGCAAAGCCATATTGACGTGGTCAAGGTTTTGTCGCGCCACTTTGATGGCAGTACAACGTTAAAGGCTGATATCGTCGCCTTCATTGATGCGCTGCCCGACACAAACCAGACCTGCCGTTAAACCTATTCGCCGCGTTTTCCAGAAACATATTCTGGTGCTCTTCAGCGTCGCCATCGGCTTGCGCATCGGTGCGGATTCTGTCACAAGTAAATCAACCGAGGGGCACTTTATGGGTTGGCCACGCCAATCAAAGAGTTGAGACGCACCCTTTGAACTTGATCCTGCAATAAGCAGGCGGAAGGACGGACCATGAAAAAGGTTTTCATTATCGCTGCGGCACTGCTGCTAACGGCATGCTCCCAAGCGGCTCCAAAACCGGATGCGATTTTCCTTGTTCGGCATGCAGAAAAAACCACGGAAAAAACCGATCCTGCTTTGACCGAAGCGGGACAAGCGCGGGCGGTTGCTCTGGCGGATAGACTCGAAGATGAGGACATTACCCACATCCACAGCAGCGATACGAAACGAACGCGCGATACGGCGGCGCCATTGGCGGAGAGATTAGAGCTAGACGTTCTGATTTATGACGCGGGCGACCTGCCTGCTATCGCGGCAAAGCTCAACGCGACCCCGGGACGGCATCTCGTTGTGGGGCATTCTAACACAACACCGCAACTCACAGAACTCCTCGGCGGCGACGGCGGCACGCCGATTGTCGAGGCGACAGAATATGATCGGCTCTATGTTGTGACGATGGGTGAGGGCGAGCCTGTGAAGTCCTATCTGACGCGGTTTGGTGCGCCTTCCCCGAAATAAAGATGGCAACTGCATGAAAACGACCGACGACATAGAAGCATATCTAGCGCAGTTTGAACGGGAGCATTTTCACGCCCAGCCGCTTCCTGATGATGTGAAGGCGCTTATCACATATCAAAAGAGCAAAGGACTCCCGCATATATTTCAGACGATTGAAATTGGGCTCCGGGAGCTTGGCGCGACGCATCCTCTGATCTCACATGCCTATCTCAACGAAGCGGATCGATCGAACAAGAACACCATGGCGAATGTTCAAGCGATGAACGAGATCAGCGCAAATATGGGTATTGTTGCTTTCGGGGAATCCTACCCCGAGGGCGTGATCGGATATTGGCCAATGGACTCCGGCGAAAGAGAGTTGTTCTCTTTGGTCACAGAAGGTCAATATCATCTTTGCCTTGGTGAAACTTTGATGGATACGCTTTATTTTGAAGCCATCGTCGGCGGGAATGAGGAAGGGAAAGCAGAGTGCGAAACTTTATTTCGAGACCTGGGTATTCCCATTCCTTCTGAAACAACCGGGGACGAGATTTACGCCCGCGTTGATGCCCGGAAAGCCGCGCTAAGCGACCACCCACAAAAGAGACGCGAGGTGCGATACGACGAGATAAAGTCCGACCCTTACACAATTGTTGGATATAAGCCTCTGGCCGAAAAAACGGACGCCACGAAAGTCGATAGGAGTGCTTCAGCTCAAGGAAAAGCTGACAAGCCCAAATTTTGGCAGTTTTGGAAATGAGTCTTGGAGCGCCGCCACTCCCAACGACGGCAGATATAATTTGTAGGGCGTCCGGCCCGAATTCCAATCTTCCAATGCCAACTCCGATATGGCTGAAAAAATTTGTCAGGCTGATATATAGGCTCCTGTGGATTTCCATATTGGTATTTTGGAGCGTTCAATTCGTGGAGGTAATTCAAGACTATCGAGGTAATGCAGACCGCGTTCCGGCAGACCTCAAGTCGTTTTTATGGCCGTTGATTGGGTATGGAATAATTGCGCTGCTGTTTGTGAAGTCCAGACATAAGTTTCAGGCTGCGTCGACGACTAAAACAGCGGCGTCTGGCATACCGCTGTGGTTGACCCGAAAACAATTGGGGTTTGAGCCCGCCCAAAACATAAATATCAATTTAATCTCAGTCGATGAAATCCAGAGTTTGTCGTTTGATTATAGTGAAGGTGCACCGGCTATATCTGTGCGTCTCTCGGCCGAACCTCTCACACTCATTTCTTCTGAAGCACGCAGCTTGCTGAAATCCCTTTATACCCTACGCCCAGATTTGGAGCCAACATCATGAACAAGCCGGTCAACCAATCCGAGTTCCAAACCCCCGAAGTCACGACGGGGCCGCTGCCTGCGTCGACGAAGGTTAGCGCAAGTCGCCAACCTCGCCAACCTCGCCAACCTCGCCAACCTCGCCAACCTCGCCAATAATTTTGGCAGGTCATATACAGGTAGCAATCTGATTTTTGGAGGTCAGTGACGGTATGGATGAAAGACAATTGCAGGGGATCGGTTAGTGATGTCTATAAAAATCCCTGAAATCGCCGAGCGGGCTCTTGAACCGGGTGAGGTGGTCAGGTGGGTAGGACGACCTGCGCGTATGCCCAACTTACTTAGGTGGTTTTTTATCCTTTTTTACGGCCTCTTCGCGATAGCTGGATTAGCCGCAATTCTGGAGGTTGGAATCCCGATAATGCGGGGTGAAACCCCAATGTTCGAAGGCCAACCCGTAACCGTCAAAAGCGCGTTGCCGTCAACCCTGTTGTTCGTTGGAGGATTGGGCGGATTCTGGTTTCTATATAAATGGAACTTTGGAAAATATAGATTCATTGTGACGGATAGGCGCGCGTTTCATTATCGGCCCATATGGGGTGGGAGTTGGCATTGGACACCTTCAAAGGGTTTCGAACGAGACTATAATGACCCGGAATCCAGCCCAATATCGGGCGGCTATTTTACACATGAAACTGTTGTCTCAAGGTCTGGCTCGGATGATTTTGGCACAATCGAAATTGGTCCTTTGAGCAGTTCTATGGATGATGCTGGCGGTATAACGGTGGCAACGAAGATGTTGCCCTTTCTAGACAACATAATTTATGACCCATCCAATCTGGATTTTCATGAAGTCAAAAACCCCGCAATTGCAGAAGAGGAAATAAATCTCGTTTTGAGGGAATTCAAAATTGATCGAACCTGTCAAACCAGCTGAATTTTGCGGGTGAATGAACCCACACGCCCACAGTAAAGCCGCTTGCCCATGCGCCCGCAACGATATACCCCTGTCGCATCCGGGGAGCGCCTTGTGGAGATGGCTCACGCCAAATCGACGGGCTGAGATGATCCCTATAACTTGATCCCGATCATGCGGGCGTAAGGACGGAGTCCAAAATGAATAAGCCGGTCAACCAATCCGAGTTCCAAACCCCCGAAGTCACGACGGGACCATTGCCCGCTTCGACGAAGGTTTACACCCATCCGAAAGCCGATCCGAGCCTGCGCGTGCCGCACCGCTCTATCGCGCTGCACCCGTCTGCCAATGAGCCGCCTGTGCCTGTCTATGATACGTCGGGGCCATATTCCGACGCCTCCGTCACCATCGATGTAGAGAAGGGCCTCGACCGCCCGCGCACGGCATGGGTGCTAGAGCGCGGCGGCGTTGAAGAATATGAAGGCCGCGACGTAAAGCCGGAAGATAATGGCGGCGCAACAGGCCGCTTCCTCGCGCGGGAATTCCCGGTGAAGAACAAGCCCCTTCGCGGTCTCGCCAATAAGGATGGTGAGTGCGAAATGGTCACGCAATATGAATTCGCCAAAGCGGGCATCATCACCAAAGAAATGATCTATGTCGCCGAGCGCGAAAATCTTGGCCGCCAAGAAATGCTCGAAGGCGCGGAAGATAAAGTCGCTGGCGGCGAGAGCTTCGGCGCGGAAATCCCGCCCTTCGTGACGCCGGAATTCGTCCGCAGTGAAATCGCCCGCGGCCGCGCGGTCATCCCCGCCAACATCAACCATGCCGAGCTGGAGCCGCAGATCATCGGGCGCAACTTCCTCGTGAAGATCAACGCCAATATCGGCAACTCCGCTGTCGCGTCTTCGGTCGAAGAAGAGGTCGAGAAGATGGTCTGGGCGACGCGATGGGGGGCGGATAATGTCATGGACCTGTCCACGGGCCGCAACATCCATAACACGCGCGAATGGATTATCCGCAACAGCCCTGTGCCAATCGGAACAGTGCCGATTTACCAAGCGCTGGAGAAAGTGAACGGCGTCGCCGAAGATCTGACGTGGGAAATCTACCGCGATACGCTGATCGAGCAATGCGAGCAGGGCGTGGATTATTTCACCATCCATGCAGGTGTGCGCCTCGCCTATATCCATCTGACGGCCAGCCGTGTTTGCGGGATTGTCTCGCGCGGCGGATCCATCATGGCCAAATGGATGCTCGCCCGTCATGAGGAAAGCTTCCTCTACACGAAATTCCCGGAAATTTGCGACATCATGCGCGCCTATGACGTGACGTTCTCGCTCGGTGACGGCCTGCGTCCCGGCGCGGTGGCCGACGCCAATGACCGCGCGCAATTTGCGGAGTTGGAAACGCTCGGCGAGCTGACACAGATTGCTTGGGCCAAGGGCTGCCAAGTCATGATCGAAGGCCCGGGCCATGTCCCGATGCACAAGATCAAAGTGAATATGGAAAAGCAGCTGCGCGAATGCGGCGAAGCGCCGTTCTATACGCTCGGCCCGCTGACCACAGATATCGCGCCCGGCTATGACCATATCACCAGCGGGATTGGCGCCGCGATGATCGGCTGGTTCGGCACGGCGATGCTTTGCTATGTCACGCCCAAGGAACATCTGGGCTTGCCCGACCGCGACGATGTCAAGGTCGGCGTGATTACCTATAAGCTAGCCGCCCATGCGGCGGACCTCGCCAAGGGGCATCCGGCGGCGCAAATCCGAGATGGTGCGCTCTCCCGCGCGCGCTTTGAATTCCGCTGGGAAGATCAATTCAACCTTGCCCTCGATCCGGAAACAGCCCGTGATTACCACGACCAGACCTTGCCAAAAGACGCGCATAAAACTGCGCATTTCTGCTCCATGTGCGGCCCGAAATTCTGCTCCATGGAAATCACCCGCGAGGTGAGGGAATATGCAGAGAACCTAAGCCCGAATGAAAAAGCGGCGCTTTACCCTGATGAGGCGCAAGCGGGGATGGCGGAGATGAGTGAGAAGTTTGCCGAATTAGGTGGAAAGTTGTATCTATCGGAAGACGGGACTGAGCGCGAGCCGATTGATTAGGTATGAGTGGTGACAACGATAATAATAAATTAAATGATTACGAAGACAACATTCTCAAAAATGTGGATGAGCATGGCTTTTTTGTAAATTCAGTTTTTGATCCCGAGGGAGTAAATCAAAGTTTCAGTTATTCAATAGGGTTTCCGTCCTCCTTGAAATGTCCTGATTTCATTATTTTTGGACTACCCATGAAATTGATGCACGGCATGTTGTGGGACATTTTTCACCAAATAAAAGATGGGAAGACAGCCGAGGATGGTGCTCAATGGTCTAAATTGTTGGATGGCGATTACGTGTGTGTGAGTAAACGCGTCCATCCAACCAATTATGTTCGGGACTACCTAAACTCAGCCATCTGGTATCACAAACACCTCGGTTGTTCCCTTGATGACTTTTCTGCCTTTCAGCTTGTTTGGCCGGGAACGAAAAATAAGAAATTACCTTGGGAGGAGGGTTGTGCTTCCAGTGTGATTGAAGCCCAACCGCCACTTTGGTTGGAGCAAGTTGAGCCGATTGATTAGGAGCTATCATGCGTAAATTTATGACTTCCATTTCCGCCAGTCTCATCTTGGGGCTTGCCATTTCCGGACAGGCTTTGGCGCAGGATTCCAGCCGTATGTTTAGTGCGGAGAGCGGCGCGCTTGCGATTGCGGCTAAAGCCGATCAAGGCGCCAATGCGCATAAGGACGCCATAAAAAAACTAAAAAAGGCGCTCAAGCTGAAAAGCCTGAAACCCTATGAGGTCTCCGCCATGGAGCAAATGCTCGCCATATCCTATTATAAAACAGGGAAGGAAGAGAAGGCGATTGAGTCCTATGAAGATGCTATTGCTGCGGGCGGGTTACGCGCTGACGAAGTGCAGAATATCCAAATTGCCATGGCGCAATTACACATCACGGCGAAAAATTATGACGTGGCGGCGCAGCAATTAGAGAATTTCTTCGCGCAAGGCGGAGAGCAGAATTCCAAAAACCTGAAACTCGTCCTGCTCGCCTATATGCGCGACAAGAATTACCAAGCGGCGGTGCCTTGGGCAGAGAAAATGCTCGACCGAGGGTTCGTGACCACGCGGCCGGAATTTAATAATTTCCTCTTCCTGTTTAACTCGCCGGAAAAACGCGCGCAGCAAAT
>ENA-ORXR01001728-ORXR01001728.1-marine-metagenome-genome-assembly--contig:-NODE-1728-length-22415-cov-13.353165_pt1 | contig 22415 bp, 28 predicted proteins | sample MGYA00237866_ERZ511479 | MGnify/ENA metagenome assembly ERZ511479 | reverse complement strand
ATCCGAAGTACGGAGAGGCGGGTGCAAGTCCCGTCAGGGGCATAAGTACGGGACTTAGCCCCTGCCAATTGCAACAGTCACCGTCCGCCCCGCCGTACGGAAAGAAGCGAAAGAACAGCCGTGCAGCGGCCGTCTCGACGCTCGCCCTGTCATTGATGGCGATCGTGTCGTGCCACGCGCGGAGGAGCAGCGTCTGCGTGCCGGTGAGCGCCGTCGAGGAGCGGAGGACCTTGGTGATGGCAGCGCGCAGAGGGGGCGACTGCACGATGCACAGCGCTGACGCGACGATGTCGAGCACAGGCACCTCCTCGTCAAGCCGCGCGGGATTGGCGTCGTCAGGATCCGTGCAGCCCAAGGACTGTCCGTCAATGATTATGAAGTCCGGGTTCGGGCCACACAAGGGACAAACCGCGGCCTCGGGGGGTATCACAAACGTCCGCAGCATGGCCGTCCCGAGCTTCACCAGGTCCTGCCGACGCAACGAGAACGAGAGCACGTCCGAGGACAAGTGGCGCCGGGCAGCCGTGTATGAAGACCTTGACGTGATGATAAAGGAGTAAAGCTTGTCCAACAGCGCCCGCGTAAAGAGCACCCACCGCCGCTGCTTGTCACGCCGCCTCATGGAGAAGAGCGCGTCGGCGCTGCCGTCATACTCAACCATCCGCTTGCAAGTCGGTCCGTCGCACTCCCAGCGACCAACGACCAGCTGCAGAAGAAGCAACAACCAGAGTTCAACAGCGAGCATAAAGAGCAGACCAGCGAAACAGTCAGCGATAAGCAGTCGACGAGCACACCACGAGCACAAGATGCAGGCCGTTCCATTCGACACCAGAGCAACACCAGCGTGACAACTCTCAGGCACCCACACCAGCAAAGATCAACAGACCCGTACCTGTAGAGCTGGCGCTGTGGGGTGATGCGTGTACAGGACGGCTCGCTCCTTGATGATGTTGTGGTTCTCCTCCCGCTTCCGCCCGCAGCTGCCGCAATACGGCTCGACCGGCACGAAATTGCGGTCGTGCAGGAGCCCGTTGTCAATGCCTGCGGCCATGATGTTGCTCATAATCTTCAGCTTGTCGGCACGGTCGTCGTCGCGGGTTGCCCCTCGTCGTTCAAACATGCCCCGCCAATCTGCCGTGCGCGCCCACACCTCCCCGGCAGATATCTCCCCCACGCAAGGCAAAAGGTTGCGTCGCACACGCGCAGCGACAGTCGCCTCCGCCGCGTCAGCACTCCCCCGATCTGTGTCGCACGGCTCCGTCTCAATGCCTGCGTCCTCCTCGGGAAGGTCGGGTGGCAACCCGATCCCATCCCTGGTCGTGGCGGCCTTGATCTTGGGCTTGGCCGAGACTGCCTCCTTGAGGTCGGTGGCAGCAGCTCTCCGCGCCGCTTTGAGTGGACGAGCCAATGCGACATGGCCGCACCGCGTACGGAAGCGTCGGCAGCTAGGCGCAATGCAGGTCGCCGCATTGGCAGCCGAGAACGACACAAGCGAGTACACCGACCTGTTGAGGACGACCCAAAAGCGCATAGGCCCGTACTGCTGCGCGCAAACAAAGTCGGCAGGCACAGAGCCCAAGTGCATCCGCTGCCAAAACCTGTCCAGCGGTATGCCGTCCTTGGCTAAGCACCTCCGCAAAGCAACCGTGTGCCTGCACACACAGCTGCGCGCCGACGCCGAGAGGAAGAGCGCGTTCTGCGTTCCCGCAAAGCAGGAGCAAAGGATGCCGCCCCGACGTGACGACCACAAGACAGCACTCTCCGACTTGCCGCCACCGACACGCAGCACGATGGCCCGAGACCGAGAGTTGGGGTCCCCCACCACCACGGCGCTGAAGGGGGACGCGCCCTTGCCGATGGGAGTGGACGACGGGAGCCCACACGCCTTGCGCACGCACGCCGAAAGCACCCCCATCATCCGCGCGTCGACAGGAGGTCCGCGCGGCCGACGAGATGACGGCCTGCGTGGTGGAGGAGCAGCCTCACCTTGAGCGTCCTCAATGGCGTCGTCATCGCCATGACCGCCACCCGACAGGGCGGTCGCGGCTCGAGTAGCAGCCCGTTGACGCGCGGCCGCGCGCGCCTTATCTCGTGCCGGTTCATCGGCTGCCGCGGCCGCAGACGGCGGCGCGGCCGGAAAGACATCTCGGCGGCGACCGCCACCACGCACCCGCTCACTCCAAAGCGGGTCCACCGCCGTAGCGCGGGAGCCCGGTGCTGGGGCGCGCACGGCCGAGCCGACGCCACCCGATGGTAAGGCCGCCAGGTGGGACACCAGGGCGGGCACAGCAGCAGCGTCACCCACGTACGGCGCCGTGACCGGGGCGTGGAATCGCGGCTTGCGCGGGGCACGTTGGTCGGCCATGAGACGGGGCCCCGCGGGTGCGCAGCCGACAGCAACGCCACCCGCGGCCGACAGACCGACAGAGGCGGCGCACCACTGGCGGCGGAGGATGAGGACGACGGTGCCCAAACCGCAAAGTCGCCGCCCTGGCGGCGGAGGAGGAAGACGGGGACCAGGCAGCGAAGACCGAGGGAGAAGACCGAGAGATCACCACCACCACAGACAGCACAAAACAGACCGAGCGTCGGAGGCCACAAACGACGGGCAGGCGGGCGCATCCGCCCCATCGGTGGCGGTCGCGCGCGGCAGGACGCATGGGCAGGGCCCGTGGCGGTTGACGACGAAGGTGACGACGACGATGGGCCCATGTCGATGACGGTGCTCGAGGTGGGCAGGATAATGCCTGCACGGCGTCACTGCAAATGGGCCTCCCGCGGACCGCAACAGCGGGGGCGTACAGTCGAGGCTGACAATGGGGCCCGCCAACAGACAAAAAGAATTTACACAAGATGATCGAATGCGGCACAGAGACACCGTGCAGACCACCCGAGAATGGACGGCCCCCACCCCCGCCACAGGTACCGTGCAGGGGGTGCCCCAAAGGGGCCACAAAGCGCGCATAAACATTTCAGCCTACTGATTGGCCAGGTGGCGGAATCGAAGGCGGCATCCCGGCCGCATAAAATTTCTACCGGCGCCCCACAGGCCCCCAGCGACCCCGTGCACGGCCCCCGAGATTCGCCAGCGCCCACCCCCACCAGAGGTACCGTGCGGGGGGTGCCCCAAAGGGGCCACAAAGCGTGCACAAACATTTCAGCCTGATGATTGGCCAGGTGGCGGAAACGAAGGCGGCATCCTGGCCGCATGAAATTTCTACCGGCGCGCCAGGGGCCCCCAGCGACCCCGTGCACGGCCCCCGAGATTCGCCAGCGCCCACCCCCGCCACAGGTACCGTGCAGGGGGTGCCCCAAAGGGGCCACAAAGCGCGCACAAACATTTCAGCCTGCTGATTGGCCAGGTGGCGGAAACGAAGGTGTCATCCTGGCCAATGAAACAGGCGCCAGTCCGTAGGTGGTTCCCTGGTCGCTTTGTTGACCGCATGTGCTGATTCTATCTCGCCACTGTGGGGGCGCCCAGGGGTCCTGGAGGCCTGTATCTGGCCTGACAGGGCTGCTGAGGGCCGCAGACACATCGGTATCTCATTTTGCTGTCGATCTGGGAGCCCCTTTTTTGGGTGCTCCAGGGCGCTGACATGTGTCGTCGGCCCCAGACACGACGACTGATCAGGACAGGCTTTGGTGTCTGTGGCCCCGCTCAGGCCTTTCCTCGTCGCTGATGTCTGGCGGCCCTGTTCATGTCTGGCACGTATCCGGTTCTGTACACCCTCTCAAGGGTCGTGCAGGCGGGCCGGTCAGGTCGGCAGCTCAGCGCTCGAGCTCGGCAGGCAGTGATCTGATTGGCCGGTTTGCTTTCACACAGCAAGTTCACACGAATATGATGTGAAAGCTGCAGCGTCCGTTTCCTTCACGAACACAGCCGCCACCTCCACGGCCACTACCGGAGTTGGGGCCAACGCGCGGGCGGCGGTGGTGGGGGATGAGCGCCGGCCGCCTTTTGTGCGTTTCGCAGCCGGCGGCGGCGGCGGTTGGAGCCTTTCCCGCACACCCTCGAAGAGATCTCGGGAGATTCCTGTGGGACCAGGCCACCGCCAACCAATCATACTGCTGGAAAAACACAGCTGCACGAGCAGAACAATGTGGACACGGCTCTTACCTATTGAAAATCCTTAGAAACCACGTCGTCCCGGGGCAAAACACTGTCCGCGTCAGGGTCTCTAGTACTGTCACCGCAGGGCAGCACCCGCCAATCAGAGGCCGAGTTCACAGGCAAGCCTGCTGGCAATGCGCGCAAAGCCTTGCATCTGGATCGAAGACGGCCGCGAAGACGAGGCAGATGTCTGCCTCAAGCTCTCTTGCTGACAGTGATGTCCTCTGAGTAGCTTTTGAGCGTGGCCGTTCCCACAGATGTCAAAGAGTTGTCTTTCAGTGCACACTCTGCATGGGACTTGGCCGCATGCACATCATTCTCATTGTCTTCGTCGTGTACCGGGCCTGCCGCCAGAAATATTTTGTGTCGCCAGATCGCCGACCGCCCATTCCAAGCTGTAGGCCGCGATTCAGCTGAGTCGCCAAAACATGTCGCCCTCGAATCGCCACGAAGTAGCCAAACAAGCGCGTGGGCAGGACCGCCGACGATGTGATGCACCTGAGTCGAGGGGCGGCGGCGGCGCTGGTGACACTTGGCGCCGCCGCCACAGAAGCGACGAGCGGCGGAAAGGGGCGGCGACAGCGGCTGTGCCGCTGGTCGCCGCCAAATCCCTGGACAATGATGGTTGCGAAGGGTGGTGGCGGCGCTGGTGGCGCAGTGCACTTCGGCACTGCAAGCGACCATCAGCGGCGAAGAGCTGCCGCTGTGCAGGTGTAGCTCTTCGCTGCCGCCTCGCGAGGAACAAGTGTCGGCAAGGCGCGGCGGCGGCGGTGATGGGGCTCGTCGCCGCCGCACACGAGGCAAAGACCGGCGGAATGGGGCGGTGGTGGAAGTTGTGGAGCTCGTCACCACCGCCCGCCCAGAAATGACCAGCGGCAAGGGGCCGCGGCGGCGCTGGTCGTGTGTGCTGAAGCCGCGCGCGACGATACGACCGTCGAAAAGTGGTCGCCGCGGCGCTAGAGGTCCTTGTCGCGGACTTCGTGCGCGTTATGAACGCCCACAAGTGGTGGCGGCGAGGCTCGTGGCGCTCGCTTAGATTTCCTGGCCAACGACGACACTCGGGGAGGGGTAGCGGCGGGGGTGGTGCCGACGTCCACTGCCTTCAGCGGCAGCGGCCCCTGTGGCGTTTGTCGCTGCTGCCGCGCACGCATCCGTTGGCGGCGAGGCGCAGCGGCTGCGGCGGTGGTCGCCGCCTCCGTGCGACACACGATCAGCGGCCAGCCGCGGCTTCAGGTCTCGTGGCGCGCTTCGCCTCTAATCACGAGGCAACGACTGGAGCGGAGGAATGGCGACAGTCCTGAAGGTGCTTGTTGCCGACGCCCCTTCAAGAGCGAACGGCAGCAATGGGCAGCCGCGGCGCCTGTGGATTTTGGGTACTCCGCCCTCCTGGAGCGAGCGCCCGCAAAGAGCGGCGGCGACGGTGGTGGGGCATGTCGCCGCCGCCCACGAGGCAACGACGGACAACAAAGGGTGGCGGCGGCGCTGGTGAGTCTGGACGCCAAGGCCTCCCACTCATGGGACGGCTTCCATGAGCACAGGGATGTGGCCGGGCTCGAGGCGTTCGGCCTCGCCGGGACAAGAGGCTGTGACCGTGTTGATAGCAGTATTCTCCGCCCCGGCTGAGCGCCGTGCCTGCGATGGTCGCCTTTCTCTGGCGGAGTCCAGTTGGCATGCTGCCGTTGGCATGCTGCAGTTCGTAGTCACCGTGTCAATAAAAAACAAACCTTTGTGCCACTCGCTGTCCGTCTCGTCTCCATCACCCCACCCCTCTGGCTCGCCAACCTCCCCAAAGTCCTCCTCCACCGACTCTTTTTCCCTCTCATCATCGTCTTCTTTGCCGTTTCTCGATTCAAACACACACTCGGTCAATAAATTGCACCGAACCTTCGCGTTGTCCTCCTCAATGGAAACAAGCACGGCGTGGTCTACCTCCCTCGTCTCGCCCATCGCCCGCTGCCCCACCCCCTTCACCACCCCGACCGTCCAGCGGCTGTTGGTCGACGCCAACTGGGCGACGATCTGCGTCACCTCGTCGTGTCGGAAGGACCGCAGGGGTGACCGCAATGTTCCGCGGCCATTCATCGCCTTCTGGAAGGATAGCATGAGGCTCGACGTTACCGTCCAGCCGCCCAGCCGCATAACCTGCTCGAACTTGCCTGTCAGGTCAAGCAAGAACTGGGCCCCTCCACGACAAAAGCCGTACATGCGGTATGCCCGCTCGCCGTTCATCATCACCATGCCGATGCGGCCCTAGTCCGCAGTCAAGCGGGCGTTGATCTCCGCCTCGAAGCGCCGCTTGAGGAAGGAGACGGCGCCCGACACGCTGTGATCCAGCACGCATGGATCCAGCGGCTGCTCGTGCAGCATCCGCATGTCCACCGCGACCCCCCGCGCCGAGCACGCAAACAGTTGCAGCTTCATAAGGAGCTGGGGCACGTTGAAGTGCTCACTCGGGCACTGCACGTGTGTGTCCGACCCCAGCTCCTCCACATGCTGAGCCGTGACCGACGAGAAGTAGCTGAAGAGCCGAACAGTCATCACGCTCACCTTTCTGGTCCCCTTCTTGACGATACGCAGCTGAATGTTGATGAACCGGAAGTGCTGGTGCCTGCACCAAAGCATACACGGCAAATAAAAAAGGAGCGCAATTAACAAGCAAAACGTATCAGACGTCAGGAACTTCACAGACAAACACAGCCCTTCACACGGGCCCTCCGCCATAAGAACCACTTCAAATCACCGCATGGCCACTGTCAAGCGTATCTGTGGGAGAACACTTGCTCGTTGGCCAGCATCAGGTCAGGGAAAGATATGTCGCAGAAGGCAAGGTGGATGAGCGAAACAGGCCGGGCGATCGTGACAAATGCGAAGACGTAGACGATGTACGTCAGGAGGTCGGCCTGCACGACAGAGGCAGATGTGACGGCGTCGTCTTTTCCCGCGGCGGAAGAGGTGGCAAGCGTGCGCCTCATCGTCTGCTCAACCGGGCTGTCCATGGAGCCCATGTCGGGCACGTGCTTCACAACAATCTGGTTGTGGAGCGCCTCCATTACCGCGGGCGTCACTGGCGCCGAGCTGAGGGAGCGCTCACCGCTGTGCCTTGTGTCCTTCTGGGTGGCGCCGCGGAAGTCCTTAAGGTCATCCGTCGACATGGGGTTTCCGACGTGCGTGCCGGCGTCCACGCGCACCTTCCGCTCGGCCTCGAGCTCGTTGATTCCTTTCAGCCCCCACCGCGACGCCGTGCCGGCATAGTCCACAACAACCTTCTCTATGCCGCCGTGCCCGTCCACGTTCTCGACGCCGAAGAGGAATGTCAGCCCCAAAGTGTAGTCCTTCCGGGTCACTGACGAGATGCCCTTCTTCCTGACGGCGACCTTGTACCCCAGGCTGCGGCACTTGAGGCAGAACTTGATGACCCGGTGAGTGCCGGCCGTCGGGCAACGGAAAACCTTTTGCGCGCCGCGGTTGATCTCCTCGTTGGGCGGCCTCGGCTCACCAGGCCGCACGCAGAGCACCTCCCCGACAAAGATTGCAAAGGCACAAGCCGTGCGGATGCTTGACGCCCAGGTCTTGACGATGGCATTGGTGCCGACGGCCGCCTTTTCGCCGGCCCTGGAGCAGTCGACGCCCAGCGAGTAAAGCCGGCGGCGCTTGGCCTTGGACGCCGTCTGCGGCCAGGTGCAGACGATGCGCAGCATCCACATTTTTACGAACAGCAAGCGCTACTTCTTCAGGGCTCCAGCGCCGGGAGGCGCGCAAAGGTGAACGGCAGCTCGGTCGTGGGTGCGGGCAACGACAGGCGCTGGCGCGGCACAGCACGCCTCGCGTCCTCGGTCGTCAGCCGCTGCAGCGACATGTGGTCCTCTTCCGCCTGGTCTCCATTCGTGATGTCGCGCAGCAGCAGATGCCTCATCAACGGCGACAGTGGCGGCTGCCCAGTCCCCACTGTGGTCGCACACGCCGTGGCCGCCGGTGCTGTCGCCGATGGTGACGGCGCCGCGGCAATCGCGACTGATGCGCTCAGCGCGTGCAGCCTTTCCTCCATCGCCGCTGGCAAGGGCGGTGTCGAGCGGTTGGGCAGCGCCAGCGGGACCATGCCGGAGAACGCAGAGGCCTGTTCCGTCGGACCAACAGAGGAGCGCGCACACAGGGGGAGAAACGCAAAGCCACCGAGTAGAGGGACGCGAGGGGGAAGCGCAGACACGGAGGAGTGCTGGGCAAACAAAGGGGGAGGAAAGGGTAGTTGCGCGCAGTACGGGCGACGACGGCGCGGACAGCAGAAGTGGGCGACGCTGGCGGCTGGCAGTCTGGGCAGAGGACGGGAGGCGGATGAAATGTAAGCAGATGGCCCGCACAGGCGTTGCAGGTGCCGGTGGCCTCTCGATTGATGTATGGTGGCCGGGCGGACTGGTTGACTGAAAAGCGCGCCTGACGTGTGCGCCGAATGTCCCTTTCCAAACACGACTGTCGGGCAGACAATGAAGCTTATCCGGGTTGACACAGGAAGTGTGGACTTACCCGAATGTATGTGAGTCGTACAACTCCAGGTAACAAGATGGGGATAAGTTTAAATAGCTGTTTAAGTACAGGGATGCGCGGGTCAGATTCCCGGACTGCGCACGGCACATGGCCACCCCGCATTAAAGGGAGCAGCGGTCGACGGACTAAGACAAGAGAGGCAGAAAATGGAAAGAAGAAAAGCCATATTCCTACGCATGTAGGCCCTCATGGAACGCAAGAGCGGCGCTGTCTACTATGATCTTGGACTCGTAAAACGCGACGAGGTGGAGACCCTCAAGGGTAGGGATGCGAGAAAGGCCAGAGAGAGCGAGAACTGCGGCAAAGGCCTTGCTCAGGTCCACCGCTACCTCTGTTAGCGTCCAGCCTCGGGCAGCATGGATCGTGGCCGCCCAGGCAAGCACCAAAGGCACCTGCGTTCGCGTTGCAGCCTTTCTCCAACCGTCCAACGCGACGGCGTCGGCCGATGCGGGCAGCACAACCACCGCCTTGGTGCCCCCACACACCAAAGAGAAGCAAGCGCGCGAAAATACACGCGCATTCACCGGAAAAAAAGACAGCACAGCACCACGCGAGCAACAAAGAACCCCCGGTGAAGCAAGAACCCCAGTCGGCACCGCTACCATCGCTTCCACCCGCAAAAACAACCCGCGCACGTACTTTGCGGTCGTGTCTTACAGCGCCGACGTCTTCGGGCAGGTCAAGATGGACGCCATCGCCTGGTCCATCGCCTCAAACTTGACGAGCTTGTCAGGCTGGCGGTGGAGCTCGTCCTCCTTCTTGAACAGCACGTCCTGGATGTGGCAAAATCTCCGCAGAGCATGTGGCGGAGGTTACAGGGACCGCCGGGATGCCAGAACCACCATGTCGGCCATCGTATGGGTGCCCGCGCGCAAGCTCAACAGGAGCCCCAGTAGGCCGTCGTCCCGCACGTGCCGCCAGTTCGTCGCCAACACGAGGGCTCGGTCGGAGAAGACGAGCCCCCAAACGTCACTCAAAAACGCTCACTGCCCCTTAATGGGCGCAATCTTCAGGAAGTCCCCGGCGAACAGCATCTTCAGTCGCCGATTCGGTCATCCAAGGTGCAACACGCTGCGCTCGCCTCTGCTTTGACGATCGACGCAAAAAGCGGCCTTGAGCGCTCAGTGGAGGGGAACCCCTCCTCAAGGCGTCGCCTTCGGCGCTCCGTGATGGCATCCGTGGTCGACCGATGAAAATTCCGTCCAAAATACAAACGATGTGACGAGAATTGCTTTCACATCTTCTGTCTGCTGCAGGAGGCTTGCAGTGTCAGCTGCAACTCTGAAGAGGAACGGCCACGCAATCGGCCAGCGGAGGAGCCATGTGGCACGAAAGCTACGTTCCGCACCCCTGCTGCTCGCTCGGTGACCAGTTAGCAATATCCAAGGGGAGAATCGAGGGGGGCGCGACGCGAGCGTGGGCGAATGCGTTGCACGCTTCAAGCGCCAGCGAGGAGAGCCCAGCCCGATTCCGGCCAGCGCCGCAACGCCGTCACACGCAGGAGCCGAGCGCCCTTCGTAGCTCGTCATGTTTTCACAGTGTACACGGAACCATCTTGAACTAGCAATTTGGTCCAGTGTGGGCATAGGTACGGTGATGCTGCCACACGAGCGCGTCACGGGGGGTTCCGACTAGTGCACCCGAATGGGAATGCGTGCGCACACCTGAGAATGCGCCGGAACCGGCGCCACGGGCGGTCGCCGGTTGCACATATAGCTCCCTGCCGATGGACGAGGCACGGATACCACTTTATGTGGTGGCCCGCGCGGCTCTCCTCCTCTCTTCTCGCCTCATGGCGTCTGCGGAAGTCGTCGCTGCCACTCCCGCCAACCGTCTCCCCCCGCTCCTGCGCACGTGCGTAATGCATGCGTCGGGCTGGTCCCCGAGCTCGTTTTCTCGGACACCTTCTAACCCACTCTTTTTTCCCTCCGGCCGCCACTCATTGTGCGTTCCTGCTCCAACGGGGCCTTCCTTGTCCCCTCCCCCGACTCGCGTGCATGGGACACGCCTTTCCTATCCACCCTCTACTTTACCGTCCCACTGTGGATCGTCTGCACCGGGCGCTCGGTCTCACTCTCACTTGTCCCCGCAGAGGAGGGATTAAACGAGCCGGCCACGTCCGTCTGTGGCGCGCCGGCCTTTCTCCGATGGCGGTGCTGCCGGCAATCCGGACAAGCGGCGCGAGATTCCGGTGCCCTTGCCCGTGCACTACTGGCGTGACGACGAGTCAAGGATGCTGCTGGAGCTGATGGTGCAATGCATGGGGAAGCAGGCCGAGTGTGAGAAGGACAACAAGCGGGGCCCGGTAAAGAACTTTGCAAGCGACTCTGCCAAGCATCTGTCCAATGAGTTTAGCCAGACGTACTCAGCTAAGCAGGTGGCGAACAAGATGAGGGCGCTCACAAAGAAGTGTGAGATTGTGCACAAGCGGGTGTCGAGTATGCGGCACAACTCGGACGAGTAAGACGTCAAGCTCGAGACAGGTATCTCCCCGGTTTTCCGATGTTCACATTAGTGATGCGCGATTTGGAGATGCACAGTTGGGCGCCTCCTCTCCGCTCTTGTGTCACTACTTCCTTTCGAACTCGATTGCTGTCATCGTACCCAACTGACATTTTAACAACAAAACGCTGTCTATTCGCTCATTTAATGACATTTTCCGTCAACGTTTTCGTTTGTGTCTGACAGACAGGTTCGTGGACTACGACTTGGGATGTACTCTGAGGTTTTCAAATAGTGCAGCTGAAGCAAGTATCGCGCTTGAGCGCGGCCGGCCATCGCGGCGGCGCGAGACCAATCCTACTCGAGGGGCTGTGTCGACCGGGGTGCCCGCTGGACAGCCAAACGCATCGCGGGCAGGGTCTATGGCCGCATCGTCTTCTCGGTCGGCTGCCGCGTCCCGGACTGCACGGTCGGCTGCGGCGGTGCTCGATGCATCGCCGTAAGGTTCACTCGCGGCCACGCCCGTCGACTTCCCTGCTGAGTTGTCTGACCCCGACGAGCCGATCACGCAGCCCCGCCGCATGGCTGCGATCTGAGGACTCTCCGATGAGGATGACGATGCTCCACCCACTGCGTGCGGCGCTGACAAGTCAGATGACCCTCGCCCGAACCCGCCCCTCCAGGCGCCAGCGCACTCTGGTGTGGGGCGCGGTGGCAGGTCGTCGGATCGCTGCTCTTCTCCTCTCTCTGTACCACACACGTCAACACAGCTCGTGGTGCCGGCGGGTGCCCTCAAGCGCAAGAGGCCAGTCACCTCAACGGGCGCCGCCGTGGCAGAGGGCGTGCAGCAGATTGCGGCGCAGCAGGAGTCTGGGGCAAAGGACAGGGAGATCGAGCGGATGGTGTCCGCCCGGGCGTCCGAGCGAAACGCGGCCGAACGCCTGGAGTTGGCCAAGAAGCGTTTGGACTTGCAGCAGAACAGCCTGGAGGGCGAGAGGAAGGAAAAGGACCAAGATCGCAAGAGCCGGAAAGAGCAGAGCCTGCCGTCGATGATCATCGACCTGGAAAAGGCCAATAAGTCTATGGAGAGGTTCTTTAAGCAGCGTGAGACCCTGCTCAATGTTGGCGCCGGCTGCGCCCCTCTGATCACTGGATCGGGTATTGGGGCTCCAGCAGGGGCACCCTTGGGTACCGATGAGTTTGACGATTCAATGGACCTGGACGACCCCTACCCCCCACCCAAGCCCACGCAACCACTGGCCACTCGTGATGAGAGTGAAGGTGGTGAGTGAGGCGCCAGGTCTAGGAGACTGTAACATTGGTTGGGCAGTCGGGCTTTAGAGAGGACTTTGGATTGAAATGTCGATGCAGTCGTACTACGTTGTGTAGGCCAGCTGTTTCTGTGTAACTTTTGTGATGTACATCTCAGGCCCAGTCTTGAAGACTCGTGCACGGCGTGCACCACTGAGTACTAGCCAATGGAAACTCTTCATTCGTCTCACATGATTGGAACGGCGCGCGCTTATTTTTCAGACACGCGAACATGCACATTTGAAGCCTGCCATCTCGACTGGGCCTCATTCTGGCTTGTATGCCCACACTCTCATGATGTTCAGCCCAGCGATGCCCAACCAACTCATCGCGCAGGTGGAGCGCCATCTGATAGGCACGTGTGACGCCAACATCTGGATGGACGTTTCTCGGTTCGCCGTCATTCGCATCCACCGCATCCGCCCACTCGTCCTCCTCGTCGATCAGAAAGTTGTGGAGTAGCGCGCAGGACTCCACGATGACAGGCACAAGCTCTGTCTCCGCCGACACCTTGTCATGGAGCACCCTCCAGCGCCCCTTTAGCAAACCGAACGAGTTCTCCACTACGGCGCGTGGGGAAGAGATGCAGTAGTTGAAGAACTGGCGCATGGTGGTCAGCTGGTGCTGGGGGTACGGTTTCAGCAGCCAATACTCTGACGCGAAACCGCCGTCCGACAGGAAGACGTGACCAGGATGGAGCACGCGGCAGCCAACCGGCTGCTGTCGCTCGTACCACGCGCTTTCTTTGAACGCTCGGCTGTCCCCCAACGAGCCCGGCAAGCCCGATCGAATCCAAATACACGGCTTTCTGGCGTCAACGAAGCCGAGCAGCAGGACCCCGTAAAAGCACTTGCGGGTGATATTGGCTGTTTTCCAGTCAGGCGGAGGCGTTTGGACGCGGATCAGCGTCCCGTAAATCACGCCGACAACACCAGCAATGCGGCACTCCTGCCAGGAGGCAAAGACCTCGGCGCTCTCTAGCTGTGAGGCCAAAGATATGGGCCAGACGATAGGCGGAAACCCTTTGATTATAGCTGCGAACACCTCTCGCAGGATGGCACAGAAGGTTGACTCAGCCAGGTCGGACACTTCGCACGCCACAAACTGCGCCCCGCCGTGCGCGAGCCAAAAGAGAACGACAAGGAGTCGGACACGTGGCGGAATAGTCGGTGGCCGGCGGACCATGCCGTCTCCTGCACGGTAAAAGAATGGGCGTACGCGCGCGTAAAGGTGCTCAAAACACGCGATGGACATGCGGATGCGCTTCTTGAAGGTCTCCTCCGATCGAAGCAGGCGCTCAACCCAAGCCCGTCCGTTGTCGCGCCTGTATTTGGCGCACGAGGCACCACCGACAGAACGAGAGCGCCCCAGGAAGTGAGCACACAACTCGAGTAACAGGTCCAGCTCCGGTTCCGCGCTGCCGCTGCCGCTGCTCGATGATGACTCCGACGTCTTTGGCACCGACGCCGGAGTCGAAACAGCTCTTGTAGAGCTATCCAACGTTGTTGCACCAGACCGACCGCCGTCGTGCAGCTCTGCCGATGATGTCTCCACGGCGGCGCACGACGAAGTGGCAGCGTGAAGGAGCACGATGCGATAAGGGGAGGGTAGCGGGAGCGTGTGTGACTATTACCCGCGCCGGGGGGAGGGCCAGTGGGTGGCGCCCACTGTTTGCTGTACGCCTGTGGCCTGTTGATTGAGATTGACAGTGCTGACATGTTGAATGGAAAACTGGCGCCCCGGTGGCGCAGCCATGACTGTTTCCAATTTGTTGCCCCAAATTAATGTTCCAACAGACATAAATCCCTGATACGAGTAGGAGCTGCACGACCGTCACGACCGTCGTCGCTGCTTCACTTGACTTGTGCGCTGCTTCTTGCAGCCTGAGAAGCACGGGATTCCACGGATTTGGCTTCACACCCTGGTGAGGTCGAAAACGCGGCAGCCAGCGTGCGGATCGCAGCCAATCGGGATTACCGAATTTCCTCCAGCCCGCTAAACGGCGTCGCCTGGCGACGAACCGCGCTCAGCACCAGGTCGAGCCGCGTGCGAAAAGCGGCGGACAGAGTGCCAACCTCGTCCACGACCAAAGTCATGGCGGCACACATGCGCACGTTGGCTGATAGCGGAATGACCTTGCGCAAGATCACGTCCAGCGGGGACGCCACTTCTGCATCTCCGTTGCAGAAGCCAGCCCACAAGTGCACGGTGATACCGCCCACCAGCGCCGCCGACACCCCCGAGCTGCCGCAGGCAGCGACCCCCAGCCCCGCTTCGCGCAAGGCGCGGATGACCCTGTTGGCCACGTACGTCTTGCCGCATCCGGGTGACCCAGTCAAAATGACGCCGGGGCCGCCAGCCAAGTGCTCAACAGTGCACAACGCGTCGCCGCTCATACCAAACGGCACGTCGACGTCGGCGGTCGGGGTGCCGACGTGGAGCGGGGGCGAGCTCTCGTCGTCCTCGCCGCGCTTTGTCGTTCGACCCGCTCTGAAGGAGGACCACGACACCAGGGGCCTCTACGGGACGCGCTCGCCCAGCGGCACCGTTTGACCGACACCGGGATAAGAGGGAAAATTGGCGGCCCTCTCCGCGCTAGGGCCTGTGGGCGCCGCAGCCGGCAGGTTGACAGTCGCGCACGCGTCGGTGGGTGGCCGTGCAAGGCGGCCTCCAGGCGGCGCCGCTTGCGCACGTCGGGGGAATAGGCTGGGATCCTCCTTGGCGTCAGCGCGACCCCCTGAGCCCGAACCCCCGCAGAATGCGAGGCAGTGCCAATGGCGACGAAGAAGGAGGACGCGCCCGAGCATTCGGAAAGGTCTCACATGGCCTTCTACACCGCGGAGGCCGTCCGAACAAGGGATCCCTTCTCGAAAAATTGGGGGGAGGGCTCGGTTGAAGACAGGGAGGATGTCCACCCACCAGCGTCGGCGCCCTCCGCAGCTCACAGGTCAGCGGCTGTCTTGGTCTTAAGAATATTTAGCCGCAAGGTCCAGGAGCGCTGTAGGTGCCCACGCAGGTCCGCCGGTGACGCGGCGTCCGGCCCAACAAAGCTGAAAACTCGGCGGGCCGCGGGGATGGTAAAGTGACGGGCGGCCAAAAAGAGGCCGCCGGTTTCCATCGCTGAGGGATGCGGAGAAGTCAGAGGGCGGAGGGGATGGACAAGGGGGAGGCATAGTGGGTGACGGAGGCGCAGGAGGAGGCAGAAAGAGGAGGCGGCACCGAGGGAGCGGGGGGGTGCGGGAAGCGGGAGGAGGAAGCAAAAAAAATGAGCAACGAGGCCGGAAGCTGGGAACAGGCGCGGAAGGAGCGAGAGGCGGGCGGCGCGGCTCACCGTGGGTGCGGTTGAGGCCGACCGGACGCCGCGGTCTGAGCCGCGGGGATGGCTAGGTGGGCCGAGGTCGGCGGCCGAGAACGCCCCTTGACGCCAGACGCGCCACCTGCGCGCGCGCGGTCAGTGGCGAGCGGGAGAAGAGCAGGACGGGCGGGCGGGGCGCCACGGTGGCGGCAGCTCAGGGGTATCGCCCGAGGCGTTGGCGCGGCCGCGCTGTCGGTGGCGGCCGAAAACCGCGGGCACACGCGGGCAACCGCGTGCAGGCACAGACGGGGCCTCAGCGGGCCCATGAGCGGCCAGTTGAGTGGGTGGCCGTCAGGCGGCCTACGCCGCCACAGTCGCCTTCTGCAGGCCCTCATGGCCACCGCATTGGCGCTGGGCGGGGAATTCTCCCGAGGACAGCGCCTCAAATGGCGTGGGAGCCCAGCTCCCAGCGTGCCCAAGCTGGCGACGCGACAGCGCGTCGCGTGCCCCGCGCGAATGAGTGTGCGGCGCGAGCGGTTCTGCGGCACAGCGAGCGCGGTCGAGCCGTGTCCAAGAGCGCGCGCGAAGGGGGTCGGTTCGCAGTGGGGGTGGCTATCTAAATGAGGCAAGGGCGGAGATACTTGGAATCCGGGTCGTTCAAACTGGTTTCAAAACCGGTCGGGCCAGGGCCCGAGCAAAAGAGGGGCTTGAATAAATTTTCACTTCGGGGCGGCTCGTGGGTGGCCGAGGGTGGCTGTGGGGCGGCCGAGTGCCGCCGGCCGGTTGGCCGAATTGCGGGCGTGCCAGATTCAGCGGCGGGGATGCGCTGGGGTGATACCATTCCTTGCCCACTGCTCGGCATACCTAGCCCCCCGTAACTGTAGAAACTGACTGTATCTGTCCGAAACTCCGCAAGCCCTCCTGGAGGGGTCTGACACGAACGAACGAGACACACTTATTCCTGAATCCGGGCCCTCTGGAGGGATCGGGAAGCTTGTGGAAGCTTCCGCAATCCGAGCGTAAGCCGGACCGAGATATGATCTCGACCAGGGATAGAATCCCACAGGAAGTCTATCCGGAAAGTGTGAAAAACCCGGGGATATGTCCCGAAGCACTGAAAACGGGTGAATCCCGAAATTTAGGATGTCTTAGTGACTTTCGTGCTTCCGCACGAGACAGGCGCGGGTCCCGTTCCAGTGCAAGGGCAGTCGAGGATGCTGGGCAAGGGCAACTTGAGGCCCGGGCCTGAGACCGTGGCCCGAAGGGCACCAGTCCCCCCCCTGGTGGCGACCGGGGGTCGGGATTGTGCTCGTCCTGCGTCTCTTATCTGAGGATATATGAGTGAGTGAGTGGGGGTCATCGTGCGTTATTGAATAAATCAGCGTGTCGTTTGCGTTATTTCCGTCGTTCTGGTGCGCTTTGCGCCCGGTGATCCCGACGTTCGTGTTCTTTCTCCTGTGTTGCGCTCCATATCTTGTGCTGGGCTTTCTGACGGGGCTCTACCCCGTAGGCTCTGAGGGCAGGATCCACTACAAGTCGCTTCTTGAACTCCGCGAGAGGGGTGCCCTTTATGTGCGAGAACACGACGTCCGTCCAGGGAGGGAAGTCGTGCTTGATGGTTCCCAAGCAGAGAGCTCCACCACGAGACGGCTCTGGCATTGGTCCTCCGAGGTCCGAGTGCGCCGGCTGCAGCCTCTGTATGACTTTTAAACCGCTTGCAATGGGCGTAGGCGTCATTTTATTTTTGTCGCACACGCACACGCTACAGATATCCCACACATCAATGGATGAACACTTCAGCCTGTCAACGTCGTTGTGCTCAATCATCCGCTCCACGCTTGCCACAGTCACATTCCCAGTACGCTCATTCCACAGCTGCAGAGAGGCCACCGCAGAGATATTCGTCCGAGGGGCCATGTCTAGGTTGTAGAGCCCGGTATTCCGCTTGCCGCACGCGACGTGCTTGCCGCACATGTTGATGATCGCCCTACCATTTTCGAACCGCATTGCCGCAGCGCGATCTTTCATCATACCGACCGACATGAGGTTGACGCCCATTGTGGGAACATGAAGCACGTTCTCCCGCTCAATCTTGTGTCTGCTGCGTAGAAGGATGAAATTTAGAATGACCGTCATGACACCCGCCCTCGCCACAGAGCCTTTGTCCCATATCGTGACGCTGAGACCCCTGGTCTTTTGAAAGTCGTAAAAAAGAGGCGCGCACTCAGCGCATGTGAATCGAGGCCGCAGAGTCTAATAGCCGCGACTCGGCGAAGTCGCCGTCAAAGTTCGCATCGCCAACGATGGAGATGGTATTTTCGCTATGGCACCTGTCGTCAGCTGCAATCGCGGAAGCCGTGTACCTGCTCTTGCTCCTGCGTTTGAGCACGAGACAGTCACAAGAGATGTGGTCACGTGTGTGGCAGCAGTAGCACTCGATCTTTGAGAACTCGCCTCGGCCGCCTGAACCATGAGCGCTGGCTCCAACAAGGGCCTTTAACCCGTTCGCTTAACCACGGGTGACTCTTCCGCCTGCCGACGCTCCTCCTGAAGCTGTCGGCACTTGCAACATGTGAACATGGGCTCGTCCGCGCCCTTGGCGGCCAGGGTCATCAGCGGGCTCTGGTACGTGGACGTCAGCCCGTTCAGAACGCTGATGTCGACGTCCACTTCCGTCCCCTTGCCACCCGTTGCCTTCAGGTTCCAGCAGAGGTTGCGCACTCGGTTTAAGCAGCCGTTCATGCCCCCGCTGGCGCTAATAGAGACCGTGTAGAACTCAAGCCGCTCCTACATATTTTTCATAAGACTCGTGCGCTGTAAAACACCTTTCAGCGTCGAGAAGAATTGTGCCGTTGTCCTGCTACCCGACACGTCTTCGAGCTATTCGGAACCGAGGATGAGCCCGATGATGGCGCTCGATTTCAAGTCCCGACGCGTCCACAGAGCCAATTCTTGTACCTCGTCGTCAACTGGCCGGCCGTACTCTTCACAAACAACCTCGAGGTCACAAAGCGTCGGGACCATCTTGATGCGCCGCCGCTACTTGTGGTAGTTGTTCTTCTTCAGTTTTCGGAACCTGATGCTTCCCGTTCCGGCAGCGTCGCCGTCCATGTTGCCTGCTTGACCAAACGCCCATGTTTGCCGAGCCTGTAGTCTTGACCGTCACGGCCGTCAACCATCTTGACCTCGTCTTCAACGCTCTTGTCGCGCCAGTCGAGACGCCGTCAATCACAAGCTGCACTTGTCGCATCCCCGGCTCTGGGCCCATAACCTGTTGGATTACATGGCCACTCAGCTACAGCCAAAATACCGGTGTAACCGGTCCTGAGGAGTGAACACCTTATAGTCCAACAGTACAAAGTGTAGATGTTGGAACATAATGATGGGGGAAGCTTTCAAAGAAAGATTTATCCCGAAGTAATCAGATTTCCGGATTTTTTTTAAGCAAGCACTAGGTCAGGCGGGGATCGACATAAACGCTTCTGCCGGGACAAGAACGTGTCGTGACACTGGAATGTTCTGTGCAAATCATCTTCAGATGAGGAAATAGACCTAGTTTCAGGCTCACACGTCTGATAGACAGCGACACCAACCAGCAAGAACTGGCGGCCTCTTGGAATGATGAAAGACGAGATCAGTGCTGGGGGGCACCTGCAATCATATTCACACATGATGTTTCCCGCGCGGAAGCGCAAATGAACGGCTGTCGGTCGAGTACCCTCGTAATGGTGCGCACCACAATGCGCTGTCGGGACGTGCCACAGGAAGGCATCGCGCAGTCCGACAGAAGCCATGATCCGAGCACCTCCAAAAAGAAAGGCGGCCGAAGTCTTAACTTGTAGCGAAGTTTTCTTGCCTATACCGAGCGCTCCCTCAATATGCGAAGCGGACAGTGTCGGCTGTCCCGTGCCGTCCCGCAGGCGCGGTCCGGAAATACATCACGAAGTCTGTTTGCTCGCAGTCAGGAAACATTGTGGAAGTCACTTATGAACTAAGCCGAATCATTGGCTTCTAGATCTAGTCAACAAAACTGGGAGTCAGGTACAACGGCGCCAAGGGTCATCCTTCCCGTTATTATTTTTCTTCATCCCTCGTTGCCGCCAGGTCCCCTCGCCTCTTGAAGTCTCTCACATGGGGCCCTCGAACCATGCGTAGGGCGGCTGGTGCCTCAGCTGCTTCCATTAGGCGGGGTCTTCTTGGACACAGGGGAACTCAAGACTCCGTGATCCGGTTTTAACCAGGGTGTAGACGAGCCCGTACACACGGTGGCTACACATTTTCAGGCAAAGTTACACCTTCAACCGGCCCGCCCCCATAGAGTTGAGTTCTATGTCGAGCTTGATGCCCCAAAAGCAACCCGCATGCTTTGTCCCATAAAGGGCCTGGTTGAGACGGCCGACCGTATCTGCCTCTTCCTTCACTGTGCCTTCCGGAAGCTTGATGTACATCTTCTCTTCCATCTTAGCGTTGAGGATGGCCGTCTTGACGTCCAAATGATGGACATCGCAGTCACTGGACGCTGCCATTGCGAAGAGGGCGTGCGTCTCCGCCAAGCGCGGCACTGGCGCCCACGTCTCATCGAAAGCGCGCCTCAGAGCCTGGGTAATTCCCTATGCCACCAGCCTCGCCTTATACCGCTTCAAGCTGCTTTCTGCGTCGTCCTTGACGCCGTAGAATTATCGCGTCTTGACATCCTTCCGCTCGGTGCTCTGCTTCTTCTCAGACCAGGTTCCCTGCATCTTGTGCGCGAGTTACTCTTCCTTCTCGGCAGCGTTCCACAGAGTCCATCCCGGGCGCGCACGCGCCTCCTTTGCGCTGGCTGCCGGCGTGGACAGGACCCAGGATGCAATAGCTTCAACCTTTGGTCCCGCTGTCGCCTACGTCTTTGCGTTGCGCACCCTCCAAGAAACGTTTTGTGCAGGCTGTCGCTTGGACTGCCGAGGTGCTTGTGCCACGTCACGACCACTTTCCGTGGTGGAGTCAGCCATCTCTTGGTTCCCTGTCTGTGTCGCTGGGTTCTCTACAGGGCCACCATCATCGTCGTCGTCCTTTTCCGTGCTGGCCTATTCATCCTGCGAGTCGTCGCTTGATGACGAATTGTGGCGGGCGTACTCTTCCCCGCCCGGATCTTCCAAGTCCAGCATTTCCATCGCTCCGTCCTCGTTGCAAGCACCTGTCCAAAAGATCAGGCGAGGACTGGAGCTCGACACGGACCCCGCAGTCCTGTTTGAGGAAGTGCTTGAGATCACTTCCATCCGAACGTCTCGGCTCAAAAAGATCTTGTTCGAGTCATCTTCCAGGACGCGGTAGGCCTCTCCACCAACCATGTTTCTGACAAAACCTCCGTCTTCAGTCCCTGATTCCAGCTTACGCAGCTTCCGTTTGGGCTTAAGCTCCCATGCCCGGCTCCCCCAGAAGCGGAATCCATCCACATCCGGGAGTCGCCCCTTGAGAGCCTCAAGAAGCTTCACGCCTTGCACCGCCGTGAGAGAGAGGCTCAGCACGTGTATGACCGGGGACAGGGCCTCAGCGCACAGCTCCTCTTCCGCTTCTGCAGAAAGAAGTGCTGCGCGAACGCGCTCCATGATGCAGCTCTTGGCGCGCTCCGCCTTCCTGTTCTGCTGCGATACGTACGACGCGGTCTTCTCTGACATGATGCCCCTCTCAGAATACAAGTATTGAAGTTCAGAGCTGGCGTATAGGTTTGCAACAGCATGGCGGACCCGCTTCATCTTGAGCCCCATAAGAGTATCGAGCTGCGTGTTGCGTGACTTGATGCCTCCCAGAGCCTTGCCTGTAGTCTTGATGAGAGTCGCTGTGAGAAACCCTGCGGAAGATTCCATCAGTGGCACGAAAATGACAGAGCCGCCCATCAACGCCTTCATCGGGCTATCAACGTCCACGTGAACCAACTCTCACTTGGAGGTTGTCCTTGTCGAGCGATGATGCGGAGGACACGCCATTTTTCCGTCAACTCACGGCTTACACACAGTACCACGCACGCGTTTGGCCCCGGCTACCGTCGATGGAATCCCATCGATCATACCAACCACAAGTTCGATGCTCTCAAATCCCCAGTGATTAAACCAGCGGAGAACTCACCTTCAGCTCTACAGTGAGCGCGTTGCACCCCTGGCCCTAAAGGTGGCCGGTAAACTGGGGTCCCCCGTCGGAGAGAAGCCGGTCCGGCGGACCATACGCGGCCACCCTGTGGTCCAGGTCGACCAAGGCGCAGTCCACCGCCGACGTACCGTCCATCGAGGTGGCTCGCACCAGCTTGGTGAACCTTTCGGTTATCACCACTATGAGCCGTTGGCCGGCGGCCGTCCGGTCAAGGGGCCCACAGAGGTCCACCGCAATGTCCCGGAAGGGCATTGTGGCGGGGAACAGGGTGAGGGGCGACCGCCGCTCCAGAAGACGGACCCGCTGTCGGGCACAGCCATCGCCTTTCCTAATGTATGAGACGACGTCTGCCGCCATGCCCACTCTGTAAGAGTACCGCCACATCGCCGAATACTTACGGGAATCTCAGAGGTGCTCCGCGAGGGTCGCGTCATTCGTGAAGTTGGAGTGGATCGTGCCGCCACAGCCGAAGGCGTATAACCCCGTCAGAAAACCCAGCAAAGGATGCGGAACGCTGCACCAGAGTCACAACGCGAACGCCGGGATCAGTGGGCGCGAAGCGCACAAAAACGATAGAAGCAACGCAAACGCAAC
>ENA-ORXR01001726-ORXR01001726.1-marine-metagenome-genome-assembly--contig:-NODE-1726-length-22430-cov-12.430770_pt1 | contig 22430 bp, 21 predicted proteins | sample MGYA00237866_ERZ511479 | MGnify/ENA metagenome assembly ERZ511479 | reverse complement strand
GGCGCGGGCGGCTGGGAGCGGGGCGCGGGCGCACCCGGGCGCGGGCGGCTGGGGGCGGGGCGCGGGCGCGCCGGGGCGCGGGCGGCTGGGGGCGGGGCGCGGGCGCGCCCGGTCGCGGGCCCGGGGCGCTGGCGCGCCGGCGCGCTGGCGTGCCGGGGCGCGGGGGCGACGGGGCGCTGGGGAGGCCGGGAGCCGGACGCGGGCACGCCGGGGCGCGGGAGCGACGGGGCGCCGGGGTGCGCGGCACGCCCCACGAGCCGTGGGAAGAAGAAACAAGTGAAGGAAAATACGCAGAGCTCCAGCGCTGCATATCCGCCAATGCTACCGCTCCAGCCATGAGCGCACCAGCATTCCCTCCACCCTCAGGCTGCAACACAATGTGGCCAACAACCCGCAAAGAGCAGGGCGAGTGCACGAAGTCACAAAGAGAAGGCACTCGACGTGACCAAGAGAAAGAAGACAACAATGGGGAGAGCCCAATCCCGAGGCACGAGTCCAACGGCGTCAGAAACAAAGAGAGAGAAAACAGACAATTGACTCGAGCAAGAGAACACGCAGTGCACGTACCACACGGCCGCCGCAGAAGGTAGACGCTGCAGCATCCGCGATCGGCTAAGGCAGCCGTCATGAAAGACACGCCACCGGTCGCCAGAAAAGGCGGGGCTAGATCGCCGCCGCACCAGGAGCAGCCGGCGCACCGCCCATCCCGGGTGCCGCCTCGGCGGCAGCCACTGCCGCTGCGGCGCCGACGCCGGCAGCCGGCTCCAGGAGCTCTGCCGGCAGCGCCGCCGCCTCTGCAGCTGCGTCTGCCGCCGCCGCCGCCGCCGCCATCGCCTTGGACAGCGCCGCCAAGGTGCGGGAGCACGTGGTAGAGAACGGCACCGGCGCTTGGGAGAAGAAGAAGAGGTTGCTGTCCATGGCGTCGTCAACTACGAGGCCGTGCCAAGGCGTTCGGCTCAACGGCACAAACGTCTTGAGCGCCAGCAGCTCCCAGCGCCAGCGGTCGTACCAGCCGCCGTCCGCACCGGTACGGCGGATGCTGCCGCCCGACTCCATCGTCTCCAGCTCCGAGCGCACAAAGCTAGCGGCGAGGGCGACGTGCCCCAACGAGGTCATGATGCGCTCCCCGTCTCCGACGTTGGAGGCCTCCGAAATGCGGTCCTTGACGCCCAGGCTCACAAAGATGGCCTTCACAGCCGCCACGATGCCGGAGATGCCGTTCTCCGATGCCTCAAACAGCGGCTTGACGAGTTCCTGGCCGCCGACGTCCGCACGGCAGTTCGATGACCACTCCGTCGCCTTTGATGCCGGCAGCTTCTCGTCGTTGCCCTTGACCGCCTTGAGCCAAGCGGAGACTGCCTTCTTCTTGATCTCCTCCAGGGCATGTGCGATGGATTGCAGGATTGGCTGGTAGGCACGGACCTCCCGGGGCTTGATCTTTCCCTTGACCTTCTCCCGGGTCTTGCGCGTCACGGAGGAGCTGATAGTAGACAGAAGAAACTCATTGGCCTGGCGCTCGTCCATGTTCAGCTCGCCCTTTGTCTCCTCGACCATCAACGCCCAGTCGGCCTCCGAGTCGTTCATGACGTTGCGGGATCTAACCGCCCCGCCTACACGCCCGTACGTGCGGATCTTGACGCGGCGGCGCACACGCAGCATGCGCAGGGTGTCCTCCTGCAGGACCGACAGGCGCCTGCCGTTAGCGCGGGCGACCGCCGAGGTCGTGGCCGGCACCGCGGCGCCGACGAGGCCCGTGCCGATGAAGGCCTTCATCTCCTCGTAGTCCGAGTACTCATCCTCCTCACCGTCCAAGTCGGAGACGAGCCCTGTGGGCGCGACGCCGCTCTTCGCCACCTTGAGCACCGACACCGCCATGTTCTCCATGCTCTGGGCCTGCGCCTCCACCCTTTTGTTCAGCCGGCTTACGTCCTTCGACAGCAAGCCGACGTGGGACATGAGCTCTTTGGCCGTCTTGATAAACTCCTTCATCGTCTTGACGTCGTCGTCACCACCGTTCTCCGTCTGCGTAGGGGTCACGGCTTCCGGCCGCTCCTCGGCGCCACTGGTCGTGGGCGTCCCAACCGCGCCTGTGGGCGCGGGGGACTCAACGACGTGCAGCTCCTCGTCGGAAACCGCCTCGGGAGTCTTCTTGCGCTGGTTGAGGCGGTTGCCACAGAGCTTGCGGGTTGCCCTGGGCTTGGGAGCCGCGGTGGTCGAGGCAGCGGCAGGCCCCGCCGACGCTGCAGCCATTCCAGGCGCCACGGCGGGCGCCGGGGGAGCACCGGTCGTCGCATGCGTCGCTACCCCGGCCACGTCAGGCGCCAGGGCGGCCCCTGCCCGAGCGGCTGTAGCAGAGGACGCTGACGAAAATCGCGGGCGGCGGGGAGCACCAGCCCGAAGGCCACCACGCACGAGCGCGGGCAGGATGGTTGGAGTCATAGTGGGGGCCGGCGGAGTTGTCTGGGTCGGCGGGGTATGCGGAGTCGACGCGGCCGTCAGTGCCTCGCCGAGCGGCGTCGACGTACGCGCCGTCGTCGCAATAAACGCGCCAGCAGCACCAGGAGCACCCGTCGGCAGTGGGGGCGCCGTCGACACAGGCGGCGTCGACGCACCCAACGCGACAGCACCAGGAGTACCCGTCGGATGGGGTAGCGGCAGGGCAGCAGACGTCGGAGCGGGCGGCGGTTGCCCACGAGACGTGCGGGGAACCGGCAGGTACGAGGGCGGCGGGGATCCGATCGCTGGAAAGGAAGCGCGGGGCATACCGGAGCTCGGCAAGCCCGAGCTCGGACCAGCAAGGCCCGGTGCACCCAAAAACGGGGGGCTGTAGAACGACGCGCCCGTGACGGCGCCAGCAAACCCGGGTGCACCCACAAAAGGGGGCTGGTTGTATTGCAACCCATCCGTAAAGGTGCTCAGCGGCTGCAGGTTGGTCGCACCCGCGAGGGAGCCGGACAGGAACAGAGAAGGGTCGACCAGCGGAGGCGCGGGGGGAGCGGTGAACTCCACCATCGGCCCAGGGCAGTACTGCTGGCTGACACCAACGGCGCGCTCGTTGACCGATGCGACGCCGCGCATCTCGTCCTTGTTGTCACGGTTCTCTTGGCTGGGGGAGACGGATGCGGCGACAAGGCTGGCCGCCTTGCGTACGTCGCGCGCGCGAGCAGCAGCCGTCGCCTGGGAGCGCTTGACACCTCGGTCCATCGCGGTGGGGCCGGTGGGACAACGCACGAGCAGGAAGGGGAAGAACGCGAGCGGGGGGGCCAAGCGGGCACGGCGGTGGGCGTGAACCGGGTGGGGACGGTCGGCCGGTGGCCAGTGAGGGCGGGGATGGCGGCCTCATTTCCGATGACTGCTGCGGCGCGGCTGCGGCTCATATACCATTTGGCGCGGGCCGCGCGGGCAAAAAGAGCCATCCCCACACGGGTGGACACCCAGCAGAGCAGGCCAATGGCCCGGAAAAAGCACAACAAGGAGCCAGTAACCGCATAGAGAAGCACACGGCACCGTGACCAGCTGTCAGTCAAGCCGCACGGGTCCGTGCGGTTGCAAGCACGCCCCAGAGACGTGCCGCCTTAACTCACGTCGTCTTCCACGCAGTAGCGATGCTGAGATCTCCGCACGACAAGCGTTACAACACCAGCAGATGCGCGCCACACTACCAGCCAAACGCTCCACAAAAATGCGCGCCACGACGGCAAGGGGCGCGGGGGGCAGGCTGACAAACTCTCTCTGTATGCCGCTATTACAACAGGCCGAGGAAGGGCAGGTCAACCCCCCCGTGGAGGTCACGTACCTTGCCTGGGCGCAACGCGCGCGAATGGCCGTTAGTGTTCACCGCGGCGTCAGGTGGCCACGGACACGTGCAGGGAGGGGCATCATGCTGGCCGTGAGTAAAGCAGTGCGGGAGAGGGCGGGGCGCGGTGGGTGGGGGGGGGCGGCGCGCGGGGTGGGGCTAAGACACCCCGGAGCACGTCGACAGGGACTGTTGCGCTGGAAAGGAAAAAGGGCGGGCTGCCGTCGCCGCTTGTTAAAATCTCCGACCGCTCGTTGGATGGAGACCGCCAGGAAACAAGTTGTTCCGATGAATTCGCTTCCAATATGTCTGTGGCACCCACATTAAAAAATATACATATTCTGCCTGCGATCTTTGCGTGAGCAGAACGCCCGTTGGGAGCACTACAGCTCTTTACCAGCAGGGCTACCTTCGCACATTGTTAGGTAATGTCGGTTCTTGGTCAGTGGACTTCGATCTTTCATTCACCATTTTCCATTCATTGACTTTGTCGATGAGAGGCAGCGCTGTCGCAGCTTGCCAGACCGACAGGACGGCTGCCGCTGCCGACGTCTGGGACAACCGCCCTTGTCGCTGCTGTCCGCCCCCTTCTGCGTGTCCCTCTCCGGCCACCTCGCGGGGGGCTGCTTGCCACTGACCGGCCGCCCTCTCCCGCCACCTCGCGGGGGGCTGCTTGCCCCTGACCGGCCGCCCTCTCCCGCCACCTCGCGGGGGGCTGCTTGCCCCTGACGGGCCGCCCTCTCCCGCCACCTTGCGGGGCGCTCTTTGCCCTTGACCGGCCGCCCTCTCCAGCCTCCTCGTGGGCTGCTGAGTGCCCCTGGCCGGCCGACCACTTTCGTGTCCCTTTCTCACCCCACTTGCGTGGCCGGCCCACACCCCACTTGCGTGTCCGTTTTTTGCGGGGTCGCGGGCGGCTGTTGTCCATTGACTGGCGCCCTTTCTCACCTGTCCCTCTCTCGCCGTCTTGTGGGTAGCAACTTGCTTGGCCCTGACCGGCGACCGGCTGCGCGCCCCCCTCCCGCCGGCTGTCCGGCGGCTTTGCTCGTTGTCAGCGCCATCATGGCGATGATTTCCAGTCGGCTGCTCGTCTCTGACCGACGTGCCACCTTTCTCCGCCGCCTCCTGGCGCCTCCCGTGGAGTGGCCGCTGCTGTCCCTACTTTTCGGGTGTCTCCCTCCCTGCCCACTTTCTCTTGTGACCGGGTTGTTCGCGGGCGCCGGCTCATGATTGCGAGCCTGTGACAGGCGCCCTGCCTCTCGCGGCTGGCTCCTTGTGGCTGGCACGGGCTTCTAGCCCTTGTCCGGCGTCGCCGGGCAATCCGGGCTGTGGGTCTCGAGTGGCGGTCCTTCCGATGAGGCTCTCCTTGCTCCGTGACTGCCCCCTTCTCGCGCCCTGCAACGCCTGTGCGCCGCGTTGCGCCCTGCTGTCGGCCCCATTATCTTAGTCTGATGTAAGCTGTTGCCCGCCCCTGTGTGTCTCTTCTACTGGCTCTGCTGGAAGTGGATGACAAGCGTGACTTTGGTGTAGCGTGGTGTGTGCGAGGTGGCCCTCATTTTGGTATTGCTGTTGACACCGACATGGCCGCCGCGACCTGCAATCGCTTCGTCTGGCCGACAGGCTGCCGCGACCAAAATGGATGCATAAGAGACCAGTGAGCATCTCTCGGCTGTTGGTCGTTGCCTTCATCCCGTATGTGCCTATCCGCCGCCCGTTTGGCACCCACCCAGACCCTCGGAAAGCCCACTCCAAGTCTCCCGCTCGTCACTTCCCACCCCCCCCATCTGTCGCCAGCCGGGATTTCCGGGGATGTCCGACCTGCCCCCAGACCGCCGAGCCGTCGACCGGGCGACCGGGTCGGGCGGGTCTTCGACAGCGAGAGCACCCGGGAGCCGGAACCCGCTGGACTGCCTTGCCTGCGGCGCCCCTTTTCAGTCCCGCGCGGGGCTGGCATGGCACCGCCTCAACTTCCACCTACGCGTTTCTAACGCCATCGGAGCTCGACAATCCCTGGCCGCGGCCGCCCAAGCAGCAGTGGTGGCGGCTGCTGCAGCGGCCCCCGAAGCCGCTGCTGCTAACGAGGATGAGACGGCCGCCGCCGCCGCAGGTGGCGAGGCGCCCGGCGGCGCTGGTGTGTCGCCTGTCCCGGCTGGCGGTGCGGACGGCGGTGGCGATGCTGCTCTGGACGTCGGCGCCGGCGCCGCTGCCCACGTTGACGCTGCACCTGCCGCCGCTGTGGAGGTCAGTGCCGCTGCGGACCACGCCCTGGACCCCACCAAGGACTTGAACGAGGCCGTTGCGATGGAGCTTCGGGCGCTCATGGAAGTGAGCCGCCAGGAGCAGGACGACGCGGACGAGCCATCGGGCAAGCGGAGGCGCTTGAACACGGGGGAGCCCTTGCAGAAGCTGTATACGTTCTCGACCATCTCCACGGCGTTGCGGGCATTCTACGAGGATGAGGGGGACTGGGAGCGGGCCGAGCCGATCGTGGAGCGGCAGAGGGGTTGGAGGACAGGCCGGTTCGACTCTTTCCTGTTGCGGACATTGCAGCGCTTCTCCCTGAAGAGCGGCGGACAGGGCCTGTCCCTGCAATGGCTGGAGGAGCTGTACGATCTCCTGGACGTGTGCGACGGGACCAAGCCCGGCATGCCCATCGACGCACGCCACAACGGGCCCATCCTCGACGCGTTCAACACGTACAACTCGTTTAAAGACGCTGTGCATGACGAGGTGGACGACGTCGCACTCGGGGCGGGCTGGATGAGGGTCATGCTCGTTGTCGACGGCGAGAGCTTCGTGGCGCTGTTTCGGCCTGTGCTGCAAGTCATCCTCGCCATGCTTAAAGCGGGAAAGGAGGTGCGGCTGTGGAGCCGGGACGACGGTCCCGCCCCGCAGACCGAAGCCCGGGAGTCGCCGCTGGATGGCGATGCCTTCCGGATGAGCGAGGCGGCGCTCATGGACCAAAAAAAGGATCATACTTGCTTCGTCATGGGACTCCAAGTCTACAGTGAAGCCAGCCAATTGTCGTGGTCGGGTGGTACGCTTATTTGTCCGCTCTCGAGTGTCTGTGTGCTCATCTGTGCGCGCGTGTGTATGCGGCTCTTCGGCCTCGGGTGAAGGAGTGACACTGACGCGTAGTCTCGTTCCTTGTCTGTCTGTCGAGCGGTCTATGCCTGCCTTGCTCACTGTGGTATGATGCGCCGATGCGCCTCCACAGCACACAAGCTCTACCCCCTGCGCGTGCGCCTGGTGAATGTCGTGACGGGCGAGGTCGAGTGGGAGCCCGCTGCGTATATACCGGTCGTGCGCAACCAGAAGGAGCCAGCCTCCAAGCCCCGCGCTCGCGCGCGGCGCAATGGACTCCTTCAACGGGTGCTCTACTTGGCGTTTCGTACAAAAATCGGGGCCAGCCTGACGGGCGTCCTGGTGGAGCGGGACGGAAGGACATACGTTGGTTTCCCGCGCGTCCTTCTCTATCTGTGCGACCAGCCGGAAGAGAAGGCGGTTTTGTGCCTGAAGGGAGGGAATTGCAAGTTTCCCGTGCTCCTCGTGTTTGGCTACAGCCGATATGGCGGGCACCCCGACAGCGCTAGACGCGGTCGAGCGGTGCGCGGTTGACACCCTCGGGCACCAGATTGAGGCCGAGTCACTCGTGCGATGCCGCGTGGACCCCGAGCGCCTTGCTCATCTTGAGGCGCTCGACGGCGCGCACAGCCGCCTGCCTGCATTGGCCGGCATGTTTGGCCTGTCAACGGAGCCTTTCCTACTCTACAAGACCGTTGGATTCGATTGCCTGCATTTACGTTGGTGCCTGTTCTTACCAGTGTGCTTCTCTATCCACGATTGCCCCTTGTCGTGTCTGCTCTTCTCGTACATTGAGCCTTTTGGCTGACATGCACGACTTTGTTTTGGTGCCTGGCCGCCTGCTTTTGTTTTGTTGCGTGGCTGCGTTCTCCTCTTTGCATTGGTTAAGGTCTTGGATTTAGGTGTCACTCGGCTCCTTGTGCACCGACTCGTGCGTGTTTTTACACACATATGTGCCGGCCACTACCCCCTCTGTGAGAGCATCTCTGCAACGTACCGCATCTCCAACATGCGCCTGGAGTTCATGGGACGCCGATGCAAAGCCAGCCATGTCCCGCCCGGGTACGCCTCGACTCTTCCTTGTCGTGATTGAGTTGCCTGCTGTGGCACGCACATGGTGCACGCACATGGTAGCACGTGGGCGGCTAGTATGTTCATAGCAACTGACGATCACAGTGGCGCATGTTCTCTGTTTCCGCTGCTCTCATCCGTGCCTCCCCTTGCCTGGTGTTTTGCGCGTGCAGATACATTGTGTCAGCCAATGACACCCAAGCCACCTTTACGGGGTCCCAGCAGAGGGCGGGCGTGTACGCCGTTCCGTTTGCCGTCAACGGCATCTTTGGCATTTGGAGGCCCCGACCGCCGTCGCGGTCAGCCCCCCCCCGCCGAAAGGGCCAAAAGAAAAAGGGAACAAAGAACACGCGCAAGGCGAAGAAGGCCGGCGGCACGGCGGAAGGCGGGGGAGGCGGGCCCCTTTTCAAGGAGGCCATCCCGGGGGGTGAGGAGGATGAGCTGCTCGCCGGCTATTCGTTCGACTGGGGCGAGTACCGCGCCAAGTTTGGGCAGACGCCCATCCAAGACGCGATCACCACCATGTTTGCAGAATACGCGTCGTTCTACGGCCGCATTGCCGGCTGGACGACCTCGGCGGTGGCGCCGCCTATGACGCTGACCGAGGGCCAGTCTATCGCCGACCAGGCGACCAACTCCGTGGTCAACATCATGTCGCCCATCCTCGGCACGGTGAACACCAGCAAGGTGCATAAGCTGCTGGCGCACGTGATGGACGCCATCAAGTACCACGGGAACCTGAGCAGTGGCAACACCGCCGACAACAAGGCGGCCCACAAAGACGAAAAGCCGTTTTACCGCCGGACAAACATGAACATGGCCACCTACACGCAGCAGCTGGTGCGGCAGGCACAAGGCGCCCTCGAGATTGTCCGCGCACATGCGGCCATCGACGCCGACGCCTGTCGCACCCTCCCATTGGTCCCGGCCCGCACCAAGCGCAAGCGTGCCGGCGCTGCAGGCGTGGTGGGTGGCGCAGACAGGGGTGGAGGGGCCTTGGAGGCGACCGGCGGTGGAGCCTTGGCGGCGGCGGCAGGCGCCGGCGACGTTGGCGCGGCGGCCACAGCCGTCGCCGCCGGCACCTCGGCGGGCGGCGCCGCGGACGGCAACGCGGCCTTGGTGGACGGGGGCGGTGTGTCTTTGGAGGCAGCGGGCGCCGGCGCCTCAGCGGTGGCGGTGGGCGCCGGCGCAGTCGGCTCGGTGGCCAGTGACGGCGCTGCCGGAGTGTCGGGGGGCGGAGCAGCGAGCGGCACCGCGGCATCGAGGGCCTGGGGAGGCGGGGGGTTGGCGTCGGCGGGTGCCGGTCGCGCTGCCGTCGGCAGCACCGACGCGGCGGGGGGCGTTGCGGCCTTGGAATTGGGGGTCGGCGTGGCCTTGGCGGCGGCGGGCGCCGGCGCGGTCGGCGGGGCGTCGAGCGGCGCGGTGGGGGGTGGTGCGGCCTCGGCAGCGCTGGGTGGGAGCGCGAGGCCGGCGGCAAGCCGGCCCGTCAGCAACCTGCCCAGGATCACCATTGCTGAGCTGTCGAAGCGGCCGGGGCTAGCGAACTTAGGCCGCCTCTTTCGGCTTCCGCCCCACCGCAACGTACCAGTGATGGCCACGGTTGAGATTTTGGCCACATTTGACTGTGAGGCGCGCGGCAAGCAGCTGCTCCGTGCGACGGCGCTGTTCAAGACGGGCAAGCCCTGGTACGACACGATCATCTTTACCCTCAACCATGCGGAAGAGAAGGCGGCGAACGGCGTTGTCAACGCCGGCGACGGCAACCGTGGGGGGGACGACGCAGCCGCCTCCTCGGATGCGAACCGAGTTGAGAAGGTCATCCACGTTGGGGAGGTGCGCCTCATCGTCCGCTGCGCGGACGCCGACTATGCCGTCGTCTGCGAAATGGACCCGGTCGAGCCCGAGCCGGGCTGCCCTTTGGCGGAGAGGGACTGCACGCGGCTCAAGTGGACGAGCACCACCTCGGCGGGTGCGCCCGTCATCCGGGCCATCCCGGTACGGGACGTCACCCGCGTCATACACGTCATCCCAGACTTCAAAGACTTGGCCAGAAGGAAGGGATTTGGCTCATCCGAGCTTGTCCAATCGCGATGCTTGTGGCCAGAATCCTAGGTCCACGTTCGCTCCAGCGCACCTCTCTGCGGAGCAAATCTGGAATCACCAAAGCCAGAGACACCCGCTTGTCAGGACCCCATTGTCATCGTTTCGATGGACTCGATGAGAACTTAGATGACCCTCATCGACCCATGTTTCGATGGGTCGATGGCGCATCGAAGCCTCGATGAGGCTTCGATGGAGAAAACGTCCCAAGCAGACGATGTATTGTGGTCGTTTCGGGACAGCTGACAACATCTGACTGGGGTACGCCTCGTCACGTGTCATGGCAATGATAGACCTGACACGGTTTCGCAACAGCCAAGTCAGCGAGCGCGCTTGGCAGTGGTGTTTCGGCGGCGCCGCCACAGGCCGCACGACCGTCAGCTTCCGCTAAGATGCCCATCGAACACCCGATCCGATGGGAGCCGATGGCCCATCGAACAGGGTGCCCGATTGAAACTGATGGGCGGCCTTGAGAACCCCATCGACGCATGGTTTCGATGGATCTTCGATGGACCCTCGATGACTGTACGCCGAGGAAGCCGGCTCGGAAGCTTCAGTCTCATGATTCGTTGCTCATAGCGGTCGCCAAAAGAGGCTTGTCCAATGGCCTGAGTGTTCTATGAATGAGTTGAACACTATAACTATTTGACCAGGGTGATTGTACTTTGTACTTACGGTCTGTCAAACGTTATTGCAATTAGGCCGAGACAGGGCATTCCCCGACATCACGCCAGCACCCGACCCCGGCACGCCCTCCCGCTACCGTTGCCGACGCCCCGCCACGGGGCGGGAATGCTCCCCCGGCCGCTCTGTCGCCGTGGTCTGCGACCACCCCCGCGCGTTTCCTCGTTCCCGCTACGACGGCGGCGGGCTGCCAGGCGATACGGCGGCGGCGGTCGGGCCGCCGTCGCCGCTACGCCGCATGGTGCCCCGTTCGCGAAAACGGTCCGCCCGTCGGAGGACCCCTGCCCGCCCGATAAAATCCCCGCGACGAAAGCCTGCGAGCCCGTCGCCGACGGCGACAGCAAAAGACGAGGGCCGGCGCGGCTACCGAGGAGGGGGCGGACGCGCCACCGCCGCCACCCGCCGGACCGGACAGGTGCCACAAACGGTAGCGCACGAACACACTAACACCCCCACCCCCCTTCCCCCCCGCGGCGAGCGTGTGGCGGTTGCGGTGCCATGCCGCCGCCCGGCGGGGGTCCCACCTCGGCCGCGCCACCGCTGCACGGATCACCCGCACGTCGGACGGGAGAAATGCCTTGTGGGCGCGCGCCCACGCCAATGACGCGGTGGTCGGCGACGGCGTGCACCGGCGGGGAGGTGGTAGGGCATCCCGCCGCCGCACACGCCCGGGGGGGAAGGGGAAGCTCCTCGCGCCCGAGTCCTCCACCGCGACCGTCGGGGGCGGCGGCGGCCGCTCGGGTGGCGACGGTGTGGGTGGTGGGGGACACGGCGCCCCAGGGGCCGGACCGCCCCTTAGCATGCCCGCCCGGCAGGGCCAAAGACGCGCAAGCAGAGAAGGGACTGCCCGCTACAGTGTAAAACCGCGCCTTGCTGGCGGCCATCTCTTTGCGAGCGATTCTCAGACATATAGGTCACGACGGTTCGAACTTGCGGCCTCGCTCGTTACCTTACAACGTAAATCAAAGACCTCGAGCAGGTAAGCTCGTCGTGGATACCGCACCCTTCTGATCACATTCCCTGGGAATTCCAGTTCCAGTGCCCTCTACAGTAAGCAGCATGCCTGTCGGAGCCCTTATCCAAAGCGTACAGTAGCTGGACCAATCATTTGCGGAAGAGCCCGCGCTCAGTGCACATTGAAACGGCGCCCGAGTCTCGAAGTGCAGTCTGTCGGAAAGAAACGCACGTGGTGTTGGGTTGTTGTCAGCGGTTGCTCTGCATCGGTCGAAGCACTTCGATGGAGGCTCGGATGCACCTAAAAACCCCCATCGAATGCCGCCTTCGATGGCCGATGCAGCCCGATGCATGCTCGATGCATGCTCGATGCGATTTCCTGCCGGGCCGATGATGGATGGGGGTGGATGGGGCAGTCGGCGGGCCACGACGATGGACCCTCTGCCACTGTCCCGGCCGCCGGGCGCCGCCCCCGCCGCCGGGCGCCGCCCCCGCCGCCGGGCGCCGCCCCCGCCGCCGGGTGCCGCCCCCGCCACCGTCGTCTACCCCCGGCGCCGCGTGCCACGTCCGCCACCGTCCGCTAAGGCCGCCGTCTTCCACCACCTCCACCGCTGGCTACCTCGCCCGCGGCCGGCTGCCGCCCGCGCAGCTGTTTGCCACCAACCCCGTCGCCTGGCGCCACTTCCGCTGTCGTGCACCACCCCCTCCTCGGTGCGGTTCTCGCTGCCGGGCGCCACCCCCTCCGCTGGCTGCCGCCTTTGCCGCCGGGCGCCACTCTTGCCGCCATGCGCCACCCCCGCCGTCGTGAGCCACCCCCGCCGCCATACCCGACCCCCGCCGCCGTGCGCCACCTTCGCCGCTGATACCTAAGGCCGCCGCGGTCCACCACCGCCGCCGCTGGCTACCCCCCCCGCGGCCGGCCTCCTCCCGCGCTGTTTTTTGCCACCGCTTCTGTCGCCCGGCGCCACACCGGCTGTCGTGCACAACCCCCGAGTCGGTGACACCCCCGCCGCCGGGCGCCACCCCCGAGTCTGTGACACCCCTGCTGCCGGGCGCCACCCCCGCCGTTGGCTTCCGCCTTGGGCGTCGGGCGCTAACCCCGCCACTGGCTGTCGCCCTCGCCGCCGGGCGCCGCTCCCGCCGTTGTGCGCCACCTGCGCCGCCGTGTGCAGCCTCCGCCACCGCGCGCCAACTCCACCGGTGATGACACGTCTGCCAAAGCGGCATACGCCTACACCGCCGACGAAGCGGCAACGGCCGAGGTGTCCCGCCTGCGTGACGCTTTCCCTGCTGCCCTACGGGAAAAACCGGGCGGAAAACAGGCATCTCCTAACAGAAACCGGCATACTCGACTCACTATTCCGGTTTTTTGGCACCCGTTGGGGATCGACTGTCGTGCTGGAAGTGATGTAGGAGTGGGGTGGGGGCGAGGAAGAAGAAAGCAGCATGGCAGGGAGGGGAGTGGGAGGGGTGCGTGAGCAATGGTGAGGGTGGGAGAAGAGGTTAAGGGTGGTGGGGGGAGAGGTTGCCTGGTACAGTCAGTACGAGCAGATTACTCTACAGTCCTCGGCAGTGCGACTTACCTGCACTTCTGGACTCCAAGTGCTCAAAGAATCCTCAAGAGGCAACTTAATAGGATTTATGCAGCGTAAACGCATGATAACTCTGTAGGTCACTGTAAGTCCTGTAATCTGGCGCGGCGCTCCGCGCCGCTTCCATAACCCACCAACCACCCACCGCTCACCGCCGCTCACCGACGACTGCTGCTCCCCACCTCCCATCTCATTGGACAAGGAGAGGGGCTCAACAAGGGCCGCCAAGAGAGGGTGCCTCCAAGCACACGAACCGAGGCCAGCACCTGCGATGGTCGCTCAGCCTTAACTTGAGAATGATGAAGCCCCACCAGAACACTCCATCCGTCCATCAAGAACCCCCCACAACCATCCCCCCCCTCCTGAGCTCGTTCGTCCATCGCTCGCCTCCCCACGGCTGTAGTGACCTCTCCTCCCATCCACGCAATCATGGCGCCCCCGGCCGTCGACGCGCTGTTGGTCGACTAATGCGGCCACTTGCCCCATGCCTACTCGGGGACCCCCGCCCCGGTCCCGCCGCGCAAGCACGGCGGCAGCGGCGGAGCACGCGCGTGCTCGCGGCCAAGCGCGCGCACGGCGCATAGCACAAACGGCGCGGTACGACACGGCGGCCGGACGGACGTGGCGGCGCGGACGACGGGCGACGGCAGGTGGAGGGTTGAGTACTCAGAGCGCGCTCTCTTTCTCCTTTCTTGCTCCCCCCCTGTCCCTTGCTTCTCGCTGCCCCTCTCCTCTCCTCGGTGTTTTTCTCCCTCGCTTCCATGTTTCACCAGTACCATTGGCACGTGCCTCTGCTTCTCTACCTGCCGGCGGGCGCTGGCGTGCCAAGACGCCTGCCCCGCTCCTACCTGCCCGTACCCACCACAAGGGTACTCCCCGACACGACATGGGTGGCGCACTCACCGCGGCCTCGTGTACACGGGCAAGTAGATGACGGCAAGGAGGGAGGTTTACCGGCTTGAGCTTGGCTCCATCTGCTTGTATATCTGCTTTGCATCTTTACCCTCGCTTTAGTCGGCGCGTTGCCGACCCCGGATCCGCGTTTGAACCCTATTTCTCATGCTGAAGGTAAACGCTACGTTATTGGGCGTATTTTAGGAATGATTAAAAGGAATATTCACGGATCGGTACAATTTGAGATCCTGCCCAGGGCCGTGCACCAGCCTGTGGTTTGGATGCAACGACGCTCTCCATCCCTATTGGTCGATGATGAGATGAATGGATGAGCATGACAGAGCTCTGCCGCAGTCCTTGGTTTTTGCGGTCCTTGTGAGCCCAGGTATGCCGTTTTTTTGCTGTGAGGAGGTCTGAGACACCGGTCATTGTCTCACTGATGCCGGTTTTTTCCGGAATACTTGGGTCCCCTGAAGGGCCCTGTGGTGCGTCCCAAACTTTAGGAAACCGGCATAGTTCTCGATAGGAGTATGCCGGTTTTTGACTCCGGCTTTTTCCGTAGGGCTGGAGTCCGACGTTGTGGAAAATGTGTGAGATAGAGACGCGCGCACCCGCGCCCGCACACGCTCGACGTCCTTGTACGATGAAAAGTCCGGCTTGGCGCACGCCGCGCCGTCCTTGTGCCTGTCGGCGGCCGTCGTAATGTCAGCCCCCCCCATCAAGGCGCCCTGGTTGAGGTTCTCCTCGATCTTGAACGTCGATGCTCTCACCGCCTCCGTCGCCTTGCCGTGGGTGTCTAGCTGGCCGCTCAACTTTGCCACGTCCTCCTTGAGCTCCACGACCGTGCCCATCAGCTGCCCTACCTCCTTGAACAGGGGCTGCATAGCAGCCGTCACCGTCTTGGTGAGGATCACATCGGTCCCCACTGACCAGCGAGCTGACGCCCCGACCACCCCAGCCTGCAGGGACCCACCTCCGTTTCCCGAACCAGCAATATTTGGTAGCGTCCGACTCGGTCGAGCAGGAGGCTTGAAGCGGCCGCCTGCCGGCCCGGCTGGACCTTTGCCCTTATTGCTGCTGCCCACCGCCAATGTCGGCGGTAGCGCCCCCGATTTGTCATCACTCGTGACACGAGGTGATGCCAGAGCACCGGCATCGGTACGGATAGTGCCGCTCGCCGAGGTCCTGAGGTCCACGACTGTCGAGGCCCCTGATGCCGATGCCGCCGCTTGCGACACGTTCTTGGTGGTGTTCTCATCCTGTTCGGGATGCACACGAGACAGCCGTCCTTCGGTCACCCCGTCCCTGCCCGTCGTAGACGGCTTTTCCGCACATAGCGGCGACTTGTCATGCGTCACGGCGATGGTAGCAGGGGCAGAACTCTTACGCATCTCGTCCTTAGTGCGCCTCTCCACTGCAGACGGAGCGGGCATTGCCACCGCTCGTCTCGAAGAACCCGGTGTCGGAGTTCTCTTGCTGGCAGTGGGCTTGGCGCCCCTCGAGTTTTTGGAGGATCCTCGGGGTGGCATCTTGTCCTAGTAGAGGGGATGGCACATGGATCCAGGCGTGATCACCAGAAAGAAGCACGATGGAATGGGCGCAGAAGCCCGAGGCACAAAGGGCTGCGTCAGAGAGAACAAGCGGGCACACAGACGAGCTCGTCCCGGTGGATGGCATGAGAGCGATTGAGGGCCAGCCTGCCTACCTCCCTGCATTTGTATCCTCCCGCTAGTACCAGTGGGCTCTCAGAACCCTATGCAGTCTTTGAAAGCTCCCCGCGCCCAATCCGAACTTCCAAGGGGCCTGTGTCATCTCTTGTGCAACACAATCGCAGCACTATGATCATGATGTGAGGCATGGCAGGCAGGGCAACAGCACAACAAATGAAAGCCGGGCCCATATGGTTGACCAGACGGCGAAGTGTGAGCATGCCCTTCCATCAAGCAAGGGAACCGGACCCGACAGACTCTGTGGTGCTTGAGATACTCGAAACTCACTTGACACGCATGATGGTACCGACACTGCCATAACAAACTCCTCTCCGTGCTCGCTCTCTCCTGTGGCCACTCACTCTACGACACGGAATGTATCCACGGCCTTACTTGGCAGTCAAGCTGTGCACCGCAATCCAGATCCAACGAACGGGCTGTTGCGGGAGTGCGCAAAAGAGGGTGGAATAGAAAAGACGACGGATAAAAGAGCTTAGGGGCCCACACGAGCAGCGGAAAGAGAGCAGCATACCACGCACCGTTGGCCAAGCCGTTTCCAGGTGCCGTTAACAGGCGACTAGGAGGCGGCATCTTGCCGCCTCATGGGCCATGTGGTTGGAAAAAGAACCAGCTCCGCACCTTTCAGGAGTTGGGAGAAGGTCGCACTTCTTCGAACTGGGTGGGAGAGTGGCATAAGACTGTCGGCTGCTGCGCTGTCTGGGGGCAAGTGGCGAAACTCGTTCAGCTTCTGTCTTTTGGAGTATTGGTAGTGAGTCTTTCTAGAGATATTCTAAAGCATAAGAAATGACCCTTTTTTCATCCAAATGAGACATTCGCGCTTGTGCTGCGGTCCTGGTCGCGGATCCCGACACAACTTTCGTTCTTCATTTGTTGTCACCAACGATGCTCGTCGCTCCGTTGGCGCTCTCTACTCTGTGTCGGAGCCCTCGGAGGCTTCCACCGAGGAGTCAGCATCACGAGATTCCACCCACGGTCCACTGTGTCATGGTCAGAAACACGAGGGAGCCCCCCCCCCCCGATCCGCCCCACCACTCCTCTCCGGCTCTCCGATGGGCACGTGTCTGGTGCGGCACCGGTCTGCTGGAATGACAGGGAGCCTACCGCCGCCGCCGACTCATGTGACATACGAGACGGAGGGAACAACTGTGGCCGACCTGATGTGTTGTCCTGTGGCCGACATGATATGTTGTCCTGTGGCCGAACTGATATGTTTTCCGCGCCTCGTGTCCGACGTGCACTCCAATGCAGGTGACACGCGGCCGCGACAGACCACGACGCGTGTAGGACGGTATCAGAGCGTAGACAGGCGGTGTATCTATGACGCATCCATCGAGACATGTGAGTAGGTCCTCTCGTTCTACATTGTGACGGCTATTGCAGAGTGGTTCATGCTTTTTGAGAGTAGCGACGTCTCCCTGTCGGACCCTGTTTTCTCTCATTGGCTGCCTGCCATCCCCCTGATACCTGCATGAACCAGGTCCTTGAGTCCGGCGCTCCTCCCGAGTTCGCCACGTTGCTGGTGCGGACGCCTTGGAAAACCGAAAAGGCGAGGCGCCCGCGGTGCTGCTCAGTGTTGTCCGTAAGGCAGCGCTTCTCCTCCGTGCTTCAGGCACATCCATGTCGGACGTGCCACTCTCGGCGTCCGAGCTGGCTTGTCTACTCTGCAGCTGGGAGGCTGCCGACTATGCGGGGCTACGCCGTCATCGCTTGGCCGCGCACGCAACGGTCATCACTACCTCAGCACTGCGCCGGGAGCTCAAGCTACCGGCCCTCCCATCTCGCGGAGCGTCCCGACGACGGCGGAGCAGCGAGACGGTCGATAGAGAATGTAACTCCACTGGCGGCTCATCAAAACCACCACCGACTGGATCCTCCGAGAGTGTCTGTGTCCAACTTTGTGCCGCGGCCGCACCAATGCACCCCGACGACAACAACCTCACCGTAGGACAGTGCACAGACGGCGAGCAAGGGAATCTCGGGCGTGTCAGTTCTTCTTTATCGGCCTCCCTTGAGGCCAGTATCGCAGCCTCAGTGGCGGCCAGCCGCGTGCCTGCCGCGCCGCTGGTTTACCGCAAGCGCAAGACCTCTACGCCCGCCGCCGCATCAGCAACCCCCCCCCCCGCCCCTGAGTTCATCTACACGTCTGTTTCTGCGCACGCTCGCGCCATCTACGAGGACAATAGTGACACCGAGCATGCAGAGCCTTTGGTGCGCGAGCGCAAGGCAACCCAAGCGGGGCTATTCGACACGCCAAGGCTGCGGCGGCTGGAGCGCTTTGTGTTGCAGGCGGGGCATGGCGGGCTTTCAATGGCCGAGCAAGATGAGCTGTACAAGGTCATATCGGACCTCGACGCCCCGTTGCCCGATGGATCGGCGCCACCACGTCTGTGCGACCAGTTCAAGGACTCATCGGCATTCAAGCGGGCTGTGGCAGATGACCTAGACGCAGCCGCCCTGGCTTCGGGTTGGCAGAAAGCCACTTTGGTTGAAGACGGGGAGCGGAACTATGCGTACTTTCGGCCGGTACGTGACGTTGTGCTCTCCCTGCTGGACGGTCAGCGCGTGGTGCAGCTGTGGAGTGGCGACGGTGGGCCCGCTCCTGCGACTGATAGGCGTGAGTCCCCGTTTGATGGCGATGCATTTCGAGCTTGTGAGGCCGACGTGTGCAGGCGGGCGGGAAAGAACTGTGTGCTTGGTCTCCACGTGTTCTCTGACAGTAGCCGCTTGTCTTGGTCCGGTGGTACGTCCCGCTTGTCGTGATTGTGGATGGGTCTCTTCCCTTTCTTGGCGCGCCTGTGTTTCGTATTGGCGAGACGTGAGGTCGCTGACTGAACGAACTCACGCTTCTGGGGTACTTTGTTTTCGTTTTCTGTGGCTGATCTCACCTGCTGACCGAATTTTGCTTGTTCTGACTGGCAGCGCACAAGCTTTACCCGCTTCGTATTCGGCTCATCAACGTCGTTTCTGGGGATATCGAATGGCACACCGTTGCTTACATTCCAATTGTCCGGACGCTGAAGGAGGCAAGCTCTACGGAACGTGGGAAGATGCGAAGGTGCGGGGTGTTACAGCGTGTTCTTTACTTGGCGTTCCGGACTGCAATTGAAGCCAGCTTCCAGGGTGTGGAAGTTAACACTGGTGTGGAGGGCATTGTCCGCGTGTTTTTGCGGATCCTGTTATACGTCTGCGATCAACCCGAAGAGCGAGCGATCCTGTGCCTCCGCGCCGGCACGAGTGGCAAGCCGTGTTCATCCTGTCGTGTCTCGGCTGAGGACTCCGTGCTCCCTGTCGCGCTCGACTCGGCGGCGCGCGAAGTCGTGCCGACATTAGAGCGTCACCTCGAGGCCGCCGGCCACTACCGCGCGGGGCGGCAGCGGCAGCGCCGATTGAAGCTTGAGCGGTATGATAGCCTCAATAGTTCTGTCCCCGCGCCCGCTGCAATGGCTGGCCTGGGCACGACGCCGCACCTTCTCTACAAGATGGTCGGATTTGATGTTCTGCATGTGCGTTTGAGTGGCTCTCGTTTCACGTCGCGCGTGAGGAAACCTTCCCACATGACGAGGGTGGCGACCATGATACTCTCTATCGCGCATGCTGGCGAGCCATGGTGTTGACACGCTCTTGTGTTGCGCTGCGTGCCCTGGATGTGCTCTATCTTGTTTTGAATGGTGCAGATATTGGACCTTGGCGTCACTCAAATGCTCGTCCACCGCCTGACGCTCATTTTCCCGTACATGTGCAAGGGGGGATCGTCCCTCTACGGCAGCCTTGCCGCCATCATCCGCGCTGCCAACCGGCGGTTGTACTTTCTTGGACGCCGTTGCAAGGCTCGCTCTCTCGCGCCCGGGTATGTCGCTGCTCGTTTTTTTTCTTGTCTGTTCAGACTCGGACGGGTGCACCGTGGGCCACTTGTGCGCTACGGCTCGAAGGCTCATCGGCTGACCTCTCTGTGTCCCTGCCTCAGTGTGGTTTTCATCTATTTTTTACGCTCTTACCGTGTGTCCTGCACGATCCCGGAAACTTTCTGTGCCAAACCAACAGATACATCGTCACCGCAGGTGACTTGCAAGCCACGTTCACAGGTGCTCAACAACGATTTGGCGTGGCCATTTTGGCCTTCCTTGTGGACGGCCTATTTGGCTGCAAGGGTCTTGGCCCGTCCACTGAGACTGACTGCAGCGGCGAGACGAGTAACGGTGGCTCCATCCGCGTTACACCCGAGGCGGTTCACACCGACAGTGCGGGAGGCCGGGCTGCCGCCGACGCGGCCGCCTGTACGCATGCAGCCACTCTGAGCGCCATCGAGGACGATGGAGACGTGGCGAGGGTTGCTAACGACTATCAATATGATTGGAGCACGTACCATCGGGTCTTCAAGAACAAGCCGCTGCAGGACGCAGTGACCGAGCTCTTTGCTGAGTACGCGGCCTTGTACGCGCGCATCGCGGGGTACACAAGAGACAGCGTGGCGGCACCCATGACGCTGGTAGAGGCCAGGTCAATCCAAGACCAAGCCACAGCGTTTGTCAGCGACTTTGTCACGCCGTTGTTGGGACCAATTTTCTCCACCAAGATGCACAAACTGCTTTTTCACGTGCTCGACGCCATCAGGTGGCATGGCAACCTGCGCAACTGCAACACGTCAAGCAACGAAGCTGGCCACAAGGACGACAAGAAATACTACCGGCGCACCAATGGGGCTCTTGATTTGTTCACGGGGCAGATAGTGCGACACGCTCAGGGCACCCGCGGGGTGCTGGACGCGCACAACCGGGCGGCTGGTGGTGGTGCAACGGCACCTGCACCGCGGCCGCCGACTCATCCGCTCCCTCCGGCCAACGTGGCGGACTTGACGTCCACTGACTCCTCTTCCGTCCCATCTGCTTTGTTCCATTCACCGTCAGCCGCCACCAAAGTTGCATCGGGCTTGAGGCGCGAGCTGATTTCCACGCTAGCAACACGTCCCGGACTCTCTCGCGTCTGTGAGATTCTGGGTTTTCGTAGTAAGGCGACCGTGCCGGTGCTCTCTCGGGTCTACATTGACGCTCAGTTTGACTGCGGTGCACGGATGCCACAGCTGCTGCGCTCGTCGCCCAACTTTCACGGCTTTGCGTGGTATGACGCCGTCCACTACATGGTTGACGGCGAGACCGAGCCGATGGTTGGAGAGCTGCGAGCCCTCGTGTGGCTCAAGGCAGGAGACCATGCGCTCATCCGTGAGTGGATGCCGGCCACCCCGAGCCCTGGCTGCCCGTTGACTGCCAAGGGCTGCAAGCGCCTGCAGTGGCGCGTGCGCGACGGCGCTGCGGCCGTGTCCGTAGTTAAGGTCAAGGTATCCAACATCCTCCGTCTTGCCCATGTGGTGCCGGACTTCGGAGAGTTGCTGGTGCGCCGTGGGCTTGACGCGGATCCGCCAGCCCTGTATCGCCCTGACGTGGAGCACCGGGCAATGCGGTTTTTTCTCAACCCGTTTCTCCCTTGGGGTGAAAGCGACATGTCATCATAAACAGATTGTTGTGCTCTCGCAGGCACGCCCGCCCGCACAGTAGCAAGGACGTGGGATACGCCAATGCCGGAGTCGCACGCAATCATCTCGACGTGCGATGAAGGCTGACCCCCGCGATCACAGCGCTCAGTCTTTCTATCCGTTGATTGGCCGGCTAGATGGATCAAGGCAGTCTACAGATCCCTCTCGCGACTTCGACTCATCGAGAAACTCAATGTCGTTGGAATGCACGGATGACGAGACAGAGGGTTCGTCGTTCGCTCGGAGATGCTTCGATGGACGATTTCGATACGTGCCGACACCTTCCGAGAACGGGTTTCGATCGCCGATGGGCGCTCGATGGGGGTCGATAGAGCTTCGATGGAAAAAATGGCGAGGAGAGACGATCTGCGGCGCGCCGCCGCGGCGGCGGCCGAGCCGGGGCGGGCGCGTGGGGCCTGACAGGCGGGGGCGGGCGCGGGGCAGGCCTAAATTTAGTGTCTATTCTACCGGAAAAAAGGATCGAATGAGCTTGTGCTGAGGATCAAATGAGCTTCTGCGGAATCGGGGATTCCAGCGATCCTGCATATGAGAATGGGTGATCACGGCCTACAAACCCGCTTCGTTGCGCTTCCCCGTGAGACCATGAGCATCTCAAGCATGGACCCGAGTGTTGCGGGGAGGAAACCCCTGTAGCTTACCTGCTACGAAAGAAGCGCGTCAAAAACGTATCAGGAAAGTCCATTCTAGCACGCCCGACGTCGACCTGCCCCCCCCCCACCCCTCCAAAAGCACAAAAAACGACGATTTCGTCTTGCAACGCTGTATGAACTGGCCCATGTTGGCCCCATCTCCGGCCCTTTTCTCTCGCTCTCAGCTTGAGATGAGTACATTAGTAAAGAGGGGGGGTTGTTTACATACCATGCTGAGGCTCACGGTTCCCCAAGAAGTGGTGGAGCCCCGACCAGTGGGCGCTACGAGTGTTCGAGAAACAGCGGGTGGTGGCCACCGTAGGTCCTCCTTAATCCGCCCGGACCGGCCCG
>ENA-ORXR01001721-ORXR01001721.1-marine-metagenome-genome-assembly--contig:-NODE-1721-length-22455-cov-3.333721_pt1 | contig 22455 bp, 21 predicted proteins | sample MGYA00237866_ERZ511479 | MGnify/ENA metagenome assembly ERZ511479 | reverse complement strand
CTTCTCAATGAATAGCCAAGACCCATATGCGACGACGATTGAGAAGGCGGTGCCGCTAACAATCAGCGCGCCCAAGCTGATGTCAGGATTTACGGCCTTAATGACCTGCAGAATAACCCAGTGATAGATATATATCCCGTAAGATGTGTCGCTAAGGTTCTGTAAAAACTTGACCTTCGGGGCTTTCATGTAAGCGAAGTAGAAGACGATAATGGCGAGCATGAAATTATATAAAATTTCGACTTCCGGCGCTGTATTCAAGAAATAAGTAATCACGCCCAGCACGATTGCGGCGGGTAAGAACAAACGGATTTTGTCCTGATACGCGCACATGGCTGCGCCCAGGCCGTAAGCGATCCCGAACCGCAGAACGGAGCGTAATGTGGCCGGAAGGCTATCCATTATCCCAAACCGATGGGCGATAATCCAGGTAAGTGAACAGACAATCAGAGGCGCGGCAATCATCCATTTGCGCCTCATAAATCCAAAGGCGAAGAGGGCGGCGGTGCCTATATAGGCCAGAACTTCATAACGCAGCGTCCACAGCGCAGCTGAGCCATGCTGCTCATAATTCTCTAAAAATACGCCCGGGAGGAACATATCCGTCTTATAAAAGGTCAGCACATAGAGGGGCTGTTTTAAGACGTCCGGATGGGTAAAATATTCGCGCAAGGGCAAAGCAGTCATAAATGCGCCAATGACGAAGGCGACAATAAATACATGTGCGATCAAGGCCGGGAAAATGCGTAATATGCGGGCAGAACTGAAACTGCCTAAATCCCCGCGATAAAGCATGCTTTTTGTCACGAGAAACCCGGAGGCAATGAAAAAGGCATTCACAGCTGTGTAGCTGGGCGTGTAATGCAGAAAAATCTTAGGTTCATCGCTTGATGAGCCATAATATATGACAAAGGCGTGACCTATGATAACCATCAGGGCCATGATAATTCGGAGCGGCGTAAAGAAATTATCGTGCCCGTCCGTGATTTTTATAGGTTTTAACATGAGTTAAGCCTGAGCAGTTCTTCGGGGACGATGCAAAAAGAGTGCCGCCTCTGTGGCTTTGCTCATTATAACGGACAAAATAAGCGTTATTGGCAGCGTAAGGGCAATAAGCGTCCATGAAGTGAGGTTTGGAAGAGCCACGAGCAAAAGCTGTGCCGCAGGCCAATGGATGAGAAATATCCAAATAGAGACATCTCTCAACGCTATATTCCCAAAACGAGACTTATCTATAATCTTTGACAAAGCTACCGCTGAGAGAGCAAATCCAAAAGCTGAAAGGACCTCGATGATTGGCGTCCAGGGCAAGATTAGGTCGTTGAATATCGCGATAGCGAGACAAATAAGCGCGCCCAAAATAATAGTTTTCCGGCTTTGAATACCTTTTAACTCTACAAAAGAATATGCGCCTAATCCCATGCAGAACATAGCGCCGAGACGTAAGGGGACTAAAATCTCGTCGGGCATCGAAACCCAGCTAAAGACATAATTTTGATGGGCCAAAATATAGGCAATTATACCGGTTGCAGCGAGCGTAAAAGTCCAAGTTTTCTTTTTCAGCACGCCCGTAGGCCAAGCTATGGCCGTTACTAAATAGGCGAATGCACCCCATCTTAACGTCCATATCGCGCCCTGCATGGAGCACATATATTTAGCGTCATCGAGAAGACCGGGTAATAAGGCACCCGGATCAGTGCATGTGATAAGGCCAAAGGCATAATCTGCAAGGCGATAAAACGTTTCGCCAAATGTTGCAGCGGGTTTACCGAGCAAAGGGAAGATAATTGATACTACAATAAAGGCAAATATAGTCACAGGAACAAGGTTGCGCCGCGCTCTTGCTTTGAGCATTTTCACAACGGAGCCGTGCCGATTTAGCGTTTTTAACACAAAATATCCGGCGAAAATAAAAAGGACATTCGTGCCGTGCCAACTCGGGTCATACCCAAAAACGCGGCCATATTCTGCTGTTCCGGGGCCTCGCGCCATTGTGGATACATATCCGAAGGCGAGAGCCAGCATGGTGAGCATGCGAACAGCACTAATTCCGGTGCTTCGCGGTGCGTCATTGGCGCTCATTTTTGCAACGCTGCTGTGCATGTTAGCCCTTCAAATTCTAAACTAAGGGGGTTAGATACCCTAAAGCCGTTAAAATCAGGTCAAAGGCCCGCCCATAATGACAGTCTTATTTGATGCTAAAAATCCGCCTAAGCCTGCACCCAAGCTGCGTCATCCGGAAAAGCAAAAGCGCCCGGACAGCCCCGTATTGCGCAAGCCAAGCTGGATTCGCGTAAAAGCACCGACTTCCAAAGGCTACGCCGAGACGCGCAAAATCGTCAAAGATAAGGGGCTTGTCACGGTCTGCGAAGAGGCGGCCTGTCCGAATATCGGCGAATGTTGGGAGAAATCCCACGCGACATTCATGATTTTGGGCGAGATTTGCACGCGGGCTTGCGCCTTTTGTAATGTTCGCACGGGTCTCCCGACGGGCCTAGATATGGATGAGCCGCGTAAAATTGCTGAAGCTGTTGTTGAAATGAAGCTGCAGCACGTCGTAATCACATCTGTTGATCGTGACGACTTAGCGGATGGCGGGGCGGATCATTTTGTTAATGTTATCAATGCGATACGCAAAGCATCTCCGGTAACAACGATAGAAATTTTAACCCCTGATTTTCTGCGTAAGGACGGAGCGCTTGAGGCGGTTATTGATGCCAAAGCCGATGTGTTCAACCACAATCTTGAAACCGTACCGCGCCTCTATCTTAGCATTCGCCCCGGCGCGCGCTATTATCACTCCATGCGCCTGCTGGAGCGGGTGAAAGAGCGTGATCCGCAGCAATTCACGAAATCCGGCTTGATGGTCGGTCTTGGCGAAACCAAACAGGAAGTCATGCAGGTCATGGACGACATGCGCTCTGCGGGCATCGATTTTCTGACCATTGGGCAATACCTCCAGCCTACTCGCAAACACGCGCCTGTTGACCGCTTCGTTACGCCCGATGAGTTCAAAGCCTATGAGACAATTGCGCGGGCCAAGGGCTTTTTGATGGTGTCTGCAACGCCGCTGACTCGTTCTAGCTACCATGCCGATAGTGATTTTGCGCAGCTTCGGGCCGCGCGTCAGGCTGCAAATGCCTAAAGCGAATCTGCAGGAGATCCTCCCTTACAAAGCCGATCAGCTTCTCAAGATGGTCACGGATGTCGAGGCCTATCCCGAATTTATTAATTTCATCTCCGGCCTTCGCATCACGAGTCCGCGTAAGCGCGAGGGCGATATTGAAACATTCGAAGCCCAAATGAACATCGCTTATAAAATGTTCACCGAAAGCGTGCGATGCAAAGTAACGATTGATCACGATAAAAACACAGTTGTCGTGCGCAATAGCGACCGACCGGGGCCGCTAAAGACGCTCATTAATGATTGGACGTTCACAGAGTTGTCCGATGGCAGCACCGTAATTGATTTTTTCGTTGATGTGACGCTCAAATCATTTCCGCTTAATATGATCGCCGCACAAAAATTTGGATCTGTTAGTGAAAAAATGATGGCCGTATTTGTGCGCCGAGCAGATTACAAGCTCCGCAAAATTGAACCGTCAGATAAAATTGATCTTGTTGCGGAGTTTAAAGCTCTAGGCTTGAAGCGTCGCGTTTAGGGCTTTTAAAGCTTCCCAGCAGGTCACGTCTCGCACCTTATTACGACCAATATCGCCAAAACGGTGTAGCTTGACGGTGACGTTAATATCATCACCGTCACGGACCGCGAGGCCCATCCAAACTGTTCCGATAGGTTTCTCTTCTGTCCCGCCGCGGGGGCCAGCAACGCCTGTGACGGAAACCGCCATGTCGACATTTAGAGCTTCAATAGCCCCGCTCGCCATAGCTCGCGCAACTTCGCGGCTTACTGCGCCATATTTATCAATCATCCCGGGCGGAACGCCGAGCAGCTTGGTTTTGACGGTATTATCATAGGCAATGATGCCGCCTTTAAAGGGCGTCGATGATCCCGGAATGGCCGTAATCGCTGCGCCGATTAATCCGCCCGTGCAGCTTTCCGCTGTCGCAATTCTCACGCCTTTATCGCTTGCGGCTTTAATCAGGGCGGCAGCCTCGGCAAATATGTCTTTGAGCGCTGGGGTCATGAGGGAATGCTTAGCGTCGCGGTAGCCTGAGCGGCGAGACCTTCTTTGCGGCCGGTAAAGCCGAGCTTTTCTGTCGTCGTCGCTTTAACGCTGACGCGGGGCAGGGGCAGCCCGCACAGCTCCGCAATTCGCGCGCGCATGGCTTCGCGGTGCGGCTTAATCTTAGGCTGCTCACAAATCAGGGTGAGATCGACATGTTGCAAAACCGCGCCGCGCTCTCGGACGGCGTCAATGGCAGCCGTTAAGAAAACAGCGCTGTCTTGGTTTTTATGGGCGTCATCGCTTGGCGGGAAATGGTCACCAATATCGCCTAATCCCAGCGCGCCAAATATGGCGTCGGTCAGGGCATGCAGCCCAGCATCGGCGTCCGAATGACCTTTCAGGCGATAGCCGCACTCAATTGGAACGCCGCACAGCATCATCGTGCCGCCATCCTCGAATTGGTGGACATCATAGCCGCTTCCTACGGCGGTATAGCTGTTTTGGGCCATCATATATTCGGCTTTCTCAAAATCATGCGGGTAGGTTATTTTAAAATTACGCTCATCACCATCTACGAATTTCAGGCTAAGTCCGGCGTCATTGGCGATGGCAATATCATCAGCAGCCTGCGTGCCGTCCTCGAGCGCGGTGAAGGCCGCCATGATTTTCCCGTAGTCAAAAGCTTGAGGCGTCTGCATGCGTAAAAACTGGCTTCTATCCGCGCTGCTGCCATCTTTTAGCTTAAGCGCATCTGTCACTGGCAGAGCAGGGGCAGCGGCGTCATGCGAGTCCAGCGCCTTGGATAGGGCGTCTATGACCGCCTTGGAGATAAAGGGCCGCGCAGCATCATGTATATAAACATAATCTGGCGGTGTATCCTGCAAGGCATTTAAACCAGCGCGCACAGAATCTGTGCGAGTTTTTCCACCCTCTACACACCTCACAGATATGCCGCTTTTGGATATTGCATTGTCTGCGCGTGTGTCGCCCTTGGCTATGACGCAAATTACATCACTAAAATTGAATGATTTAGAACAGTTTTCTAATGTTCGCTGTAAAATTGTTTTACCGCCGAGACGATAATATTGCTTCGGAATGTCCTGCCCGGCACGGGTTCCTGTTCCTGCGGCGACTAATATTAGTGCAGATTTGTGCATTTGACCCTGTTATCAGCGATGAATTATTGTTCAGCGCAAGATTGCGCGTTAAGGGCCAGCATGGACAAATCTCTTCACATCGGCAAGCACAAGATTGACACACGCGTCTTTGTTGCGCCCATGTCCGGCGTGACCGACTTGCCGTTTCGCAAAATACTCCGTGACCTGGGCGCAGGTGCGATTGTCTCTGAGATGGTCGCGAGTGAAGAGCTGTCCAAAGGCAATTTAGAAAGCCTGCAGCGGGCTTCGGGCGCCGGAGAGATTAAACCGCTCATCGTGCAGCTTGCGGGGCGCGAAGCCAAATGGATGGCCGAGGGCGCTCGCGTCGCGGTTCAGGGCGGGGCGGATATTGTCGATATCAATATGGGATGCCCGGCGCGCAAAGTGACCAAGGGCCTCTCCGGCTCTGCCTTAATGCGGTATCCTGACCATGCTCTGGATTTGATCAAAGCCACTGTCGACGCCGTCGATGTTCCCGTCACGCTTAAAACGCGATTGGGATGGGATGATGATATGCTCAACGCACCTGATATCGCGGCGCGAGCCGAAGAAGCCGGAGTGCAGGCTTTTGTTATACACGGACGAACGCGCTGCCAGTTCTACAAAGGAGACGCGGATTGGGCTGCTGTGCGCGCTACGCGTGAGGCCGTCACAAAACCGCTTTTGGTCAATGGGGATATTTTAACGCCACATGACGCGGCAATGGCAATAGAGCAATCCGGCGCGGACGGCATTATGATTGGACGCGGCCTTGTCGGCGCGCCGTGGCTTCTCGGAGAGTTTCAAACTGCAATGGGGGAGGCCTCGGGCGCTTCACTTAATCTGTTGGAGCAAGGCGATATTGTTAAGCGTCACTATCACTACGCACTGGATTTTCACGGTGAGCGTCTGGCCGTTCGTATGATGCGAAAGCATCTCGCCGCCTATATAGATCGCGCCGAAATAGCGATGAGCGAGTCATCGCGTATTAAGGCCCGCAGGATTGCCTGCACGCTGACGGACCCCGAGGCCGTGCTCAAACATTTAGACGCTTTTTACAAAGGCGAATTTGCGGAGCGCGCTGCATAATGATTGAAGCAAAAGACATGCATGATCGCACAGTTATGGATGAATTGCCGATTCCTATCCTTATATTATCCGGTAAGGATCATAGCGTCAGATGGATGAATAATCGCGCCGAGATTTGGCTCCAAAAAAGCCGTCAGTATTTTATCGGGCGACCAATTTCCGAACTCACGGATGAGCCGGAGAAACTTGCCGTGCCGATCAAGCGGGTCATCGATACGAGCGGAGCCGTTGTTGCGGAAGATATCTCGGTGCGGCGCTGGGATGACTCGGATACACTATGCCACCTAACGGCCTTTCCAGCAGGGGAAGATGTGGCGATCATTATGCGGCAGCATCGACGTGCCAGCGGCCTGGGCAATAGCTCTCAGGACATAGACGCCGTTGAAGCTTTGGGGCGTATGCTAGCCCATGAGCTTAAAAACCCTCTGGCCGGGATTAAAGGCGCGGCGCAGCTTCTAGCGAGCGAAATATCATCCGAGGAGGGCCGGGAGTTAATTGCGTTAATTACTACAGAAACGGAACGTATTCACCGGCTTGCGGACGGCATGGAAGCTTTCGGTTCAGTCAAAATGGACTCGATGGACGCGGTCAATATTCACACCGTTTTGCGTCAAGCCCGGCTTCTGGCGCAATCCATGAATAGCGATATTACCTTCGAGGAAGATTACGACCCCTCATTGCCGGAGGTCAGGGGCAATCGCGACGCGCTCATGCAAATCAGTTTGAACCTGATCAAAAATTCGGTTGAGGCTATTGTGCACCACAAGCATGGCGGTAAAATTACGCTTCGAACATCATACCGGGCAGGAGTCTCGCGCCAAGAGATAGGTAAGAGGCAATCCCTGCCGATTGAGATTAAATTCATTGATGACGGTCCGGGAATTCCGCCCCATATTCGTCGCCAACTCTTCCAGCCCTTTATTACGGACAAGCCTGCCGGGCGCGGTTTGGGGCTGACATTGGTTTCAAAATTAATTCAAGCCCATAACGGAATTATTGAGGTGAAATCCAAACCGGATTGTACCGTTTTTTCTATTCTTCTTCCGACATTTCACCCTGAGGATACATAATGCCAACGCAAATATTACTCGCAGATGATGATGACTCTATCCGTCTTGTTCTTAGTAAGTCTCTAAGTCGAGCCGGATTTGCCGTGCGGTCAACCGACAATCCCAAGACTTTGGTTAAATGGGCAGAGGCTGGCGAGGGCGATATAATTATCTCGGACGTTCTTATGGGCGGGGAGGAGGTGTTTACTTATCTTCCCGATTTAAAGCGCTCACGCCCGTCTATGCCTATTATTATTATTTCGGCGAATAATACGGTCACAACAGCGCTTAAAACGGGTGAGCATGACGTTTTTGAATATGTCCCCAAACCCTTTGATCTTGACGATGTGACAAATGCAGTTAGCCGCGCAGCAGGCAGCCTTACGCCCGCGCGCGGCCGCATGCAGAAGAAAGCCTCGAGCGCGCCAATGATAGGCCGCAGCGCAGCAATGCAGCCGGTCTACCGCGCCGTATCGCGCTACGCCTCGGGTAACTTACCTGTGCTCATTCAGGGGGATGTCGGCACCGGGAAAGACCTTGTCGCGCGCCTTATCCATGAGGGAGGAGGACGCCGCGATCGTCCCTTTATACGGGAAACGATATTTGACAATATATCACTTACGCTACAAAAAGTTAGCGGGGGCGATATCTATATTGATGAAGTGTCCAGCCTCAGCGAAGAACAGCAAAATGGTCTTCTGCAATTAATGATCGAAAGCGAAAATATCCCCGCCGCTGATCGCCCGCGCATCATCTCCGCGACACGCAAAGATCTGCAGCGTCTCGCAGAGCGTGAAGAGTTTAGAGATGATCTCTTGTTTCGGCTAAATGTTGCGGAAATTCGTATTCCGCGTCTGGCAAAACGCGAGCGTGATACATACGAGCTCGCGGACGCATTTTTAGCAAATGCTGATGCCTCTACTAATCAAAGTCGCCGCTTTTCATCCGAGGCCTTGGATATGCTTTACCGTCATGAATGGCGCGGTAATGTCAGAGAGCTTGAAAATCTCGTGCGCCGTCTCGCCGTGCTCTATTCTGATGATGTCATTACCGCAGATATGGTCGGACTGGAATTTTCCAAAGATGTCATGCCATCAGCCCGCGACGAAGATACGGCCCTTATGGAGAAGCTCGTGCGGGAAGCCTCGAAGCGCCTGCTTCATAATGCATCTGACCTGAAGGACGGGGACGACTCAGTTCACCAAACAGCACTGCAGTGGGTCGAAGCGCCATTGATCGAAGAAGCCATGCGGCTTACCGGCGGAAACCGGGCGAAAGCGGCTGACGTTTTAGGTATTCACCGCAATACGCTGCGAACAAAGTTAAAATCTTTAAACATTGAATAGTGTTGATTTTTCGCAACACTGCGCTATCGTTGCAACAGTGAGTTGCGTCTTAGCAACGCTGTTTCGGTGATATATGCCCGATAGAGGCAAGTTCAGCCTTCCAAATGCGCCGCGAATCACGACGGCGACAACAGTCGTGCAGTCTGCATTGTTCACGATATTTTTTATCGTGTCCGCATTTATGATTGGCACAGGCGCGCTTCTCGCATTTTCCGGTGAACAATTTCACACACTGACCGGCGGGCAAATATTATTGATAAATTTCGGCATCATCGCCGTCATGGCGCTCTATCTTATTTATCGCGTGTGGATAACGCTCTATTCTGCCAAAGCCGGGGAAAATGCGCCGCAACTCCACAGGCGCTTCCTTCTTATTTTTTCACTTGCCGCCTTGCTGCCGGCCATTGTGATCGGGTCTTTCTTCGCCTCCGTCATGAGCCGAGACATAAATTCAGTCTGGGACGAAACGATCTCTGTGGCGATGACAGAGGCCGATCTGGTGACAAATGCCTTTATTCAGGATCAACTCGATTTAATGCGGCCAGAGATTAGAACAATGGCCGGGGATTTGAATCGAAATAACAGTCTGTTTGCAAATCGAATAAGTTATACATCCTATCTGATTAACCAGGCTGTTTTTCGAGAGCTCCCCAGCGTCTATGTCATCAATAGTCGGGGCGAAATTTTAGCCAGAGCGGAGAATGGATCCGCCCCGCCTTACCGGTTGCCAAGTGCTGAAATGTGGGCCGCTGCAAGGGACGGTACATTTGCAATGGATGTTCGCGTTGAAATCGATTTTTTAACAGGACTGGTCAAATTAGACGATTACACCGATGCCTATCTATATGTCGGGCGATATGTCGATAAAGGCGTTATCAGCTCCATGCTGAGGCTGGAAAATATCAACCAGCGATTCCAGCTTTTCGAGTCGCGCCAAGGTGAAGTCAATCGACTGTTTACGCTGGTTTACATTCAATCTGCGATTACGCTTTTGATGGCGGCGGTTTGGTTGGGATTGGTTCTGGCGGGCCGAATTGTTGCACCGCTCGGTAATATCGTTTTGGCGGCTGAAAAAGTACGCTCCGGTGATTTAACTGCGCGGGTCACGACCGAAGGAAGCTGGGATGAATTATCGGACTTGGCAGGCGCATTTAATCGCATGACGCGCCAGCTTGGCGCGCAGCGCGATGATCTTGTGCGCGAACATGATGTTTCAGAGCAGCGGCGAATTTTTAGTGAGGCGGTACTGTCCGGCGTATCCGCAGGCGTAATCGGATTGTCGCCCGAGGGGCGTATTACTCTTATGAATCAGTCGGCCGCCGCGCTGCTGGGAATAGAGGTTATTGAAGTCATTGGCAGGCCCCTTGAGTTTTCAATTCCTGATTTTGCGCCGCTGTTTAAGCGGGCTCAAGAAAGCGTTGGGCACGAGGTTGCAGATCTGGTCAATTATGAAAATATTGATGGAACCCGTAATTTCGACATGCGGATTACGGCCTATGAAGGCGATAGCGCGAATACGGGCTGGGTCATCACATTTGATGATATGACGCGCCTTGTAGCAGCGCAGCGACACAGTGCGTGGCGCGAAGTTGCCCGCCGCGTTGCCCATGAAATTAAGAACCCTTTGACTCCAATCCAGCTTTCAGCTGAGCGGCTGGAACGGAAATATCTTAATGAGGTAAAATCCGACCCCGAGACCTTTTCTAACCTAACTCAAACGATCACGCGTCAGGTGGGTACGCTTGAACGCATGGTTGAGGCCTTTTCAAACTTTGCGCGGACGCCCGCGCTCACAATTGAGTCCATAAATTTTGAAACTTTGCTAGAGTCCACATTGTTCGCGCAGCGCGTTGCTTTTCCGGATATTCAATTCACCATTCAAAATGAGCTAGGCCATCAACCCTTCATCCAAGGAGATGAACGTCTGTTGGGTCAAGCTCTGACGAATCTATTCAAGAATGCCGGCGAGTCGATTACGTCGCGCGTTGATGAAGAAGGACTTGATGAGCCGGACGGGCGTATCAATGTCTTAATTCGTGAGCGCGACCAATTCCTTAAAATCGACATCGTTGATAACGGCGCAGGGTGGCCTCTTTCGGATACGGATAAGCTGTTTGAACCCTATGTCACAACCCGTGAAACCGGAACAGGGCTGGGTCTCGCCATCGTCAAACGGATTATTGACGATCATGGCGGTACTTTAACCCTCAAGAACAGAACTGATAATCTAAGCGGCGCATATGTCGCTATCGATCTGCCTGTAAATACGGCTCAAGACATCACGCATGGCAATCTGCCTTCCTCCCAACTTGTAGCGGAATAATATGAAATCTGAAATTTTAATTGTCGAAGACGAAGCGGATATTCGCAGCCTGATTGCCGGTATATTAGAGGATGAAGGATATACTGTCGTGCAAGCCGAGAGTAGCGAAACCGCGCTTGAGGCTTATCGCGCGCGCAAGCCCTCGCTGATTATTTTGGATGTCTGGCTTAAGGGCTCGGGCATGGACGGGATTGAACTGCTTGACCTCTTTAAGAGCAGCGATCCTGATATTCCGATCATTATAATATCCGGCCACGGAACGGTTGAAACGGCGGTTTCCGCTATCCGCAAAGGCGCATATGATTATATCGTAAAACCCTTTAAAAGCGCGAAGCTGGTCGTTACGGCGCAACGCGCGCTGGAATCTGCCCGCCTCAAGCAGGAAAATGCCGAGCTGAAAGGCCGGACGGCCAATGATGACGCAATCATTGGGGAAAGCCAATCCATCAGTTTTGTGCGCCAAAAAATCAGCCGTATCGCCCCGACCAATAGCCGCGTCTTAATTACAGGCCCGTCCGGTTCCGGCAAAGAACTCTTTGCCCGTATGATCCATGCAGAGAGCCGCCGGGCCAATGGTCCGTTCAAAGCGGTGAATGCTGCCTCAATGGCGCCGGACCGTGTTGAAAAAGTCTTGTTCGGAATGGAAGACGCCAAAACCCATGCTGTGCAAACCGGTCTGCTGGAAAAAGCGCATCTGGGCACATTATATCTTGATGAAGTTGCCGACATGCCGCTTGAAACTCAGGGGAAGCTTTTGCGCCTTCTTGTTGAGCAGCGCTTTATTCGCATTGGCGGCTCTGATGATGTCCAGGTTGACGTGCGCCTCATAACATCCACCTCGCGAAATCTCGAAGATGAGACCCGTTTTGGCCGCTTTCGTGAAGACCTTTATCATCGCCTGAATGTGATGCCGCTGGCGGCTCCCGCATTGTCATCGCGCCGCGAAGATATTCCGCATCTCGTAAAATATTTCATTACACGTCTTTCGACCTCAACGGGCCTGCCTCCACGTCAAATCGGGCCGGACGCTATGGCGGCCTTGCAGGCCCATGACTGGCCAGGCAATGTGCGCCAGCTTCGCAATAATGTGGAGCGGCTTTTGATACTCGCCACGGGCGATCCATCAACGCCAATTACACTTGAAACTCTGCCTCCTGAAGTCTCTGTCGTCAGGCGTCCGGGTGGAAAAGATGACTCAGAGCGTATGATTGCTTTGCCGCTGCGCGATGCGCGTGAGCATTTTGAGAGAGAATATCTTGCCGCGCAAATTGACCGTTTTGGCGGGAATATATCGCGCACAGCAGAATTTGTTGGTATGGAGCGCTCAGCCTTGCACAGAAAGCTGAAATCGCTGGGTGTGCCGTCATCCAGTCGGGAGTAAGTCATGGACGTCATTATTTGCGGTGCAGGCCGCGTAGGTTACGGCATCGCGCAGAAGCTGTCCTCGGAAAACAACTCTGTAACAGTCGTAGATTTATCGCCGGATCTTATCCGACAAATTACCCTCGAACTTGATGTTCGCGGCGTGATTGGTCACGGCTCACATCCGGATGTTTTGAAGCGCGCCGGTATTGAAAATGCCGACATGATTATTGCAGTTACCTATTCCGATGAAGTCAATATGGTAGCTTGTCAGGTCGCCCATTCCCTGTTTGACGTGCCCGTAAAGGTGGCTCGCGTTCGCGCGCGAAGCTATCTTATGAGTGAGTATAATGATCTCTACAGCCGGGAAAATATGCCGATTGACGTCATTATTTCACCCGAAATTGAGGTCGGCGAGTCTATTTTGCGTCGTCTTGCAACTCCCGGAGCACTCAATATTGTACCTTTTGGGGACGGTAAAGTGAACTTGGTCTCGCTGCGGATTGATGAAAGCACGCCGATTATCAATACGCCTATTCGGCAAATCCCTGATTTATTCTCCGGTCTTCACGCCAGCGTTGTGGGTATTGCGCGAGAAGGGCAGGTCTTTGCGCCTCAGCCTGATGATCCTCTTGTCCCGGGCGACGAAGCTTATTTCGTTACGCAAGCAGCGCATACGGCTCGTCTTTTGGATATTGTTGGCGGTGAGGGGCGACAAGCGCGGCATATCGTTATAATCGGCGCAGGTAATGTTGGGGCTTATGTCGCTGCGCGTTTGGAGAAAATGTCAGGCATTCGCGTGCGGGTCATTGAGCTTGATAAGGCCGTCGCTGAAGACGCGGCTGATATTTTAAAACGCACAGTTATCTTGAACGGTGACGCGATGGACTCCAGCGTGCAGGAAGAGGCTGGGGTGATGGACGCTGAGTGCGTTTTATGCCTGACCAATGATGACAAAACCAATATTCTGGCCGGCGTATTAGCCAAGAAACTTGGCGCGAAACAGGCCTATAGTCTGGTCAATGATTTATCATTGCAGAAGATGAAATCGTCACTGGGTATTGATATGGTTATTGACCCGCGCGGCAGTACGGTCAGCTCAATTTTGCGCCATGTTCGCCGCGGCCGTATCGTTGATCTATTTTCAATTGAAGATGGTCTTGCTGAAGTAATGGAAGGTGAAATTCTCGAAACCTCGCCTCTGGCCGGTAAAACGTTAGGCAGCATCAGTATTCCCGAAGGAATAGCTTTTGGCGCAATACTGCGTCACGGCGCAGTCTTCGAACCGACTGCGGATGTCACGCTAAAAATCGGCGATGGTGTCGTCTTGCTTGCGGAGAAGGGCAGCCTATCCGAAGTCGAGCGGCTCTTCCGCGTATCAATGAGTGCATTTTAGGCGCGGCTGATGACCATCACGCGACTGATTTTTTGGCTTGGAAACAGCTTTCTGCTTTGCGCAGCAATATTACTGTTGTCATTGATCGCGTCCCTTCTTCTTATAGATGTTTCAATGGCCTTTATCTTTGGCGGCTCAGCCTTTTTTGCGGCGCTAATTGGCGGAATATTGCGTCTTATCACCCAAGATACGTCAACGCACGAAACACAAATAGATGCCCTCGTTTTTCTTCTGCTATTTTGGATTTGTACGCCTATTTTCTTGGCTATTCCGTTCTGGCTGTCCGGCGCAACACAAAGCGGCGTTCAGGCTTATTTTGAAGCCGTCTCAGCGATCACAACAACGGGAGCCAGCACACTGGTCCCGGAGTCATTGCCGCAAAGCCTTTTGATTTACCGTAGCGTGATCCAATTTATCGGCGGCGTTGTGACGGCAACATTTGCCGTTGTCATATTGGCGGCGCTAAATTTAGGCGGGACGGGAGTCCATATCTCTAAATTATTTACGCTTAGCCGCGGGGATATTTTTATTCGGCTCATCCGAATTTCACGGATCGTCGGACTGGTCTATATAAGCCTCGCCTCGCTTTGCTTTGTTCTGATGGCGGTTGGCGGGACGTCAATGTTCGATGCATTATGTCTTTCACTCTCCGCTGTTTCCACGGGCGGGTTTACGCCGCAGAGCGGACAGCTCACAAATTATGTCGGCAAATTCAGCATCGTCGTTTTGGCAGTGACCTGTGTTATCGGCGCGGCCAATATCGGAGTGCTGTCCGATATCTTGAAGCGCAGCTCTCCCAATAACAAAGCAATCCGCCACTTCTTTACCAATTTGGAGCATCGCGGCCTTATCGCGATCATCGCTATTTTATCCGTTATGGGCGTATTTTATTCGGGTGCAGGAGAGTCGTTTAATTTGATTGTCGAGGCTGCCTTTATGGCCAGCACAGCAGGGTTTGATTACGAAGTTATCGGCATTGATCTGTTGCCGCCGGCGCTGTTGATTGCTGTCGCGCTTATTGGCGGGTCTGCCATATCCACAGCAGGCGGGATCAAAATCATCCGGCTGATACTATTGATGTCACATTCCATAACGGACTTGGATCGTATGAGTCATCCGTCCCGCGTGAAGCTTGTACACTTCAAGGGGCAGAAGCTCCCGGATTCGATGTTTCTGTCAATTTGGATGTATTTCTTTGGCTATACGCTTGTTTTTGCGGGAGGTATTATCGCTTTGGCCGCGTCAGGAATAAGCTATGACCACGCCGTTGCCCTTAGCGCTGCGGGACTTTCTAATATGGGGCCACTGATCGGCGCGACGTTCCCTGAAGTTACATATGGCGCAATGAATCAGATGCAACTCTGCATCATGACGGTCATAATGCTCATTGGCCGGGTGGAAGTATTAGCCGCATTGGCAGCATTTTCGCCCTCATTGTGGCGAAAATAACATTTTTGCACCTTAGTTTTCTATTGTAGCTTGAATCTAAGCCAGCACCGCCATAAGTGTTGCTTATCGGGGCCAAGCCGATCGGATAACGGAAAAATATAATGGACAAGAACCAAAACCTTCAAGACACTTTTTTAAATACTGTCCGTAAGTCGAAAACCTCTTTGACAATCTACCTGACAAATGGCGTGAAGCTGCAGGGCGTTGTCACATGGTTTGATAATTTTTGTGTTCTTCTGCGCCGCGATGGCCAAGTACAATTGGTCTATAAGCATGCCATATCGACCATCATGCCCAATGGCCCGGTCGCTCTATTCAGTGAAAGCGAGACGGACGATCTTGATTAAGATACTCCATGATTAAAACTGAAACCCGTACATTACGGGCCTATATCGTACATCCTGTATTATCCACCGACCGTGCGTCCGAAGCTGATTATAAGCTCGAAGAGGCCGTCAGGCTGTCCGAGGCCTTGGAAGTTGAGGTCATGGCCTCTGATCTCATCAATGTGCGCGAAATTCGCGCCAGTGAGTATTTCGGTAAGGGCAAGCTGGATGATATGAAAGCGACAATCAACGCGCACGACGTTGATATCCTCGTCGTCAATACGAACATAGCGCCGATCCAGCAGCGCAATTTGGAGCGAAAGCTTGGGGTCAAAGTCGTTGATCGCTCAGGGATGATTTTAGAGATCTTTGGCCTGCGCGCAGCGACCAAAGAAGGTAAGCTGCAGGTCGAGCTGGCGCGTCAAAATTATGAACGATCGCGCCTTGTGCGCACATGGACCCATTTGGAGCGCCAACGCGGCGGGCAGGGCTTCCTCGCGGGTCCCGGCGAGACGCAGATTGAGAGTGATCGCCGCATGCTCGACATGCGAATATCCAAGCTGAAACGCCAAATTGATGATGTCCGCAGAACGCGGGCACTTCAGCGCAAGAAACGTCAGCGCGCCCCAGAGCGCGTGGTTGCTTTGGTTGGATATACGAATGCGGGTAAATCTACGCTGTTTAACCGCGTGACGGATGGAAATGTCCTCGTGAAAGACATGCTCTTTGCCACGTTGGATACAACGCACCGCCTGATGCAGCTGCCTAGCGGAAGCGAGGCTATTTTGTCAGATACGGTTGGGTTTATTTCTGACCTTCCAACTGATTTGATTACGGCCTTCCGCGCGACTCTCGAAGAAGTCCAAGAAGCTGATTTAATCCTACATGTGCGCGATGTCACTGACCCCTTATCCGAGCAGCGCCGGGATATTGTTGAGGAAATCCTCAGCGGTCTGGGCGCGGGGCCGGAACACGGTCAAGCTATCCTTGAAGTCTTAAATAAAGTCGATCTGCTGGATGACGCAGAGGGCGAGATAATTGTTAATTCCGCTCGAAAGCGCTTATCTGATGATGATCATGTCAGCGCGATTGGCGTCTCGGCGCTCAAGGGCGCGGGCGTTGAGAGATTGCTGGCGCGGATTGAGCAAATGCTGGGCGCAAGTGACGAAATCCTCAATACTCTTATTCCGCCATCGCAATTTGCGGCGCGGGCATGGCTGTTTGAACATGGCGAGGTTCTGTCCGAGAATATTACACCCAAGGGGGCGAGTGAAATTGAAGTGCGCCTGCGCGCCTCAGATGCTGGTATATATCGCAGTAAACACTCTGATTTATTAGTGGTTTAGCCGCGCTCTTTCATCTTGGCCTTTAGCCAAAGCACTTCCATACCCTCAAGGCTCATCTCAGGCAGGCTTTCACCAGCGGCCTCCTCGACAGACGTGAATCGCGATGTGAATTTCTTATTGGCTGCGCGCAGAGCCTCTTCGGCATTGACGCCCAAATGACGGGCCATATTGACGGCGGCAAAAAGGAAATCTCCGACCTCCTCGGCGATGTGCTCGGGGCTGTTTTCGGCCTGAGCCTCTCTTATTTCGTCTGCCTCTTCTTTTAATTTATCCAGAACAGGCGCGATATCAGGCCAGTCAAACCCAACGCGCGCAGCACGTGTTTGAAGCTTTTGGGCGCGCAGCAGAGCGGGAAGGCCGAGCGCCACTCCGTCCAATACGCTGACCTTTTCGCCTTTTTGCGCGCGTTCTGCCGCCTTTTGGGCTTCCCACGCGAGCGTCTGGGCGTCGGCATCTTCAACACTGGCGTCGCCAAAGACATGGGGATGACGCCGCACCATTTTTTCGACAAGGCTGTCGGCGACATCATCCATCGAGAACGCGCCTTTCTCATCCGCCATTTGTGCGTGGAAAACGACCTGAAGGAGCAGATCCCCCAGTTCATCACGCAACTCCGCCATGTCGCCATTGGCAATCGCTTCGGCGACCTCATAGGCTTCTTCAATTGTATAGGTGACGATAGAGGCCGAGGTTTGCTCAATATCCCACGGACATCCCGTGTCTTTATCGCGCAAACGCGCCATCACTTCCCGCGCGCGGTCCATAGGCGTTTCGCCAAGCTCAGTAATATCAAATTCGCTCATTTGCGCCGTCCATAGAGCCATAAGCCGATCAAGACCACCAATGTGAGGCCATAGGCTGTCCAGACAACAAAATCATATTTTCCAAAATTAGGTATCATTTGCCCATCTTCGTCAAAGTGGCTTGGGCAGGTTTGGTCTTGCTGACCATGGCCGCGTCGCGCTGAATGCGGATATCGCGCATTACGCCGCGTAAGACGACCCAGCCAAAGAAAAATGTGACGCCAAAAAACATCAGCATTAAGGGTAGCATCATTGACCCTTCTAGGCCCGGGCTGTTCGGGGCCATGATGGTCGCTTTTTGATGCAGAACATCATCCCACCAATCGACGCTGAATTTGATGATGGGCAGATTGATTGCGCCGACCATGGCGACAATGCCCGCGATTCGCGCCGCCAGTTTCTTGTTCTCGATTGCCGACCAGATGGCAATATATCCCAAATAGATAAAGAGCAATACCAGCGTTGATATGTTGCGGCCATCCCAGACCCACCATGTCATCCAGCTTTGCGAGCCCCACAAGCTGCCTGTAGCAAGGGCCAATGCGGTGAAAACCGCGCCGGGCAAGGCGCAATTATAGGCGACGCGGTCAGCCAGGGGATGCCGCCATACAAAGCTGATAACGCTCATCACTGCAACGGCGCTATATCCGGCCATAGCCACCCACGCGCTAGGGACATGGACATACATAATGCGGACGCCCTCGCCAAAACCTTTGGCCGCTGGGGAGGCATAGAGCGCGAAATATAGTCCTGCGAGAATCAGGCTTACGGCGAGCCAGCCGAAAATCTGCGCCGCAGGACGGGCAAAGCGCTCGAAGCGTTTCGGATTTGAAAGCCAGTTAATCATCCATCTTCCATAATGGCTTGGAGGATTGCTGCAATAGCCGGAATAGCCGCTGCGACAGAAAGGCAGCTAACGCCCAATAGCGCAAGGCCGTCTTGGGCAAAGCCTGATGCCGCGAAATTTCGCGCAAAACCAAGACCAAATATTAATGTGGGAATAAGGAGGGGCAGGCTAATCAGAATAACCACAACGCCGCCCTGGGCCAGACGTAATGTCGCTGCGCCAGCCACCATGGCGTAGGATAATATAGCGGGGCTCCCGATAAGGAGGCTAAGCGTGACTCCAAGCGCGGCTTTGCCCTCTAGCCCAAACATTGTCGCCAATGGGTAAGATATGACGATGAGTGGCAGGCTTACAGTTAGCCACATGGATAGAGCTTTAACCGCTGCAAATACTGCAAAACTTCGCCCTGACAAATGAAGCTGCTCGGCAAAACCGTCTGGCATGCTTGCTTTCCATACGGGGCCTGTTGCCAGCAATACAGAGAGCAAAAGTGCAATCCAGAGCAGGGGGGCGGCAACCTGCACCATAGCCGCCCGCTCGCCGCCCAGGGCTATGGCGCAGATGCTAGAAAAGAGCACAAAAAAGATCAGGGCAAAAAGCCAGCTTCCGGCCATGCGGCGGCTTAGGCGTAATTCTCGGCGCAGCATATTCATGACGCTACGCTCAAATTCAAAATCGCCGCATCAGCGCCCAGCGCGTCAGGAATATGGTGCGTGGCAATCATCACCGCGCCGCCATTTTGTGTATGGGTTTTTACGGCCTTTAGAAGAACGTCACGGCCCTTGGCGTCCAGTGCGCTGAGCGGTTCATCAAGCAGCCAAACCAGCTTGTCTGATAAAATTAGGCGCGCAATGGCAACCCGACGTTTCTGACCTGCAGAGAGCGTCTTGATGGCCTGTTTCAAAATATCCGAAAGACCCAATTGCATTATTACGCTGTCAAGGGATTCAGATTTAACGCTCCAAAATCGCAGCTCTTCTTCGACAGTTAAGGACGGGTGTAACCCGGTTTCATGAGCGAGCAGCGATACGAGTTCGGGAGCAGCTACCTCGGTGGTCTCGCGCGAATATGTGACGCTACCCTCCTCAGGACGTAGCAGGCCAGCCGCGAGGCGCAGAACCGAGCTTTTCCCGATGCCATTGTCTCCGGTTAGCCAGACCAAATCGCCGGGCGACAGGCGCAGTGACAAACCGGATAACAGCATCCGTTCACCGCGCCGCACTGCGCAATTCTCTAAGGTCAGGCTAAACACAAAATTTTCCTCTCCGCCTCTCTTAACCTGCATGGCGAAATTGCCAAGTTCTCTATATGCCGATAAGCATCTTTTTAGAACGAGGTGATTATGGCTCCGCCAAAACGAAATAAGAGACTAGTTGTATTTTTCGCATGTGCTTTGCTGGCCATCGTGGGGGTGAGCCTGCTTGTGACGGCGCTTCGCAGCAATACCCAATTCTTTCACAGTCCGAGCGCTGTGACTAAGCAAGGCTTTGTGCCGAAATCGGAAGTGTTTCGCGTGGGTGGCCTCGTGGTGCCGGGCAGCTTTTTCAGCCAAAGCGGAACGTCTCATGTATTTAAGGTGGCTGACTTTGAGGCTACGGAGGCGGACAAACCCCTGCAGGTGACTTACTCAGGCGTTTTGCCGGATCTGTTTGGCGAAGGGGAAGGCGTTGTCGTGTCAGGGTCAATTGATACAAACGGGAAATTTATTGCGCAGCAGGTTCTGGCTAAACACGATAATGAATATGTTCCGGATCTGCCCGCAAACGGCTCTTAACTCACTGCGTTAAATCTATTGCTCAAGCTCTAAAGCCGCATTGCCCAGCTTGGTCAAAATTGCGCCAAGGGCGCTGTGTTCTGTATCCGTGAGGCTTGCTAAAAGTTGGGTTTCATAGGTTCGCGCCAGCGGCATAATTTCAGCATATGTCGCGCGGCCGTGCTCTGTCAGGATGATATGATGCAGGCGGCGATCTTGAGGTGAGGGCACGCGCGAGACGAACCCTTTGCCGGTGAGGCTCTTTACGGCCCGCGACACGCTCATCTTATCCATTAGTGTAATCTGACAGATGTCGCTTGATGTACGCGACTCGCCTTGCGCAGCGACGACCATAACCCGCCACTCATTGAGGTTTAGATCGAATCGCTGGCCATATTCACGTGCAATCAGCCCGCTCACCCGCCGCGACAAAATCGACAGGCGATATGGCAAAAAGCTCATTAGATCAAAATTTAAAGCCATATAATTGCTCTCTCTGAGGGTGTGTATTTATTTACCCGCGCTAAACTGTCCAGCGTAAATGGCAGTGCTGGACAGTTGGGGCGGGCCTGCTATCACGTCACCATGAGCAAACATCCGGATATCATCATTGTTGGCGCTGGCTTGTCCGGCCTGATGGCTGCGTGGCGATCTCTTGATGTTAATCCCGATCTGACGGTTCAAATGCTTGAGCAAAGCGACAAAATTGCGGGGGATCACACATGGTCATTTAATCTCACTGATGTGCCGCAGGATCTGCGCGACTGGCTGACACCCTTTATCGCCCACCAATGGGACAGCTATGATGTTAAATTCCCCAAGCGCGAGCGCAGATTAGATATTCCCTATTGCACCGGTAATAGCGAGAGCCTTCGTAAATGCGTGCAGCCGCTTATTGAGAGCGGGCGACTGCAGGTTCGTCTTAACACGCCTGTCGCTGAGCTTTCAGCAAATGAAGTGACGCTTGAGGGCGGGGATGTCCTGACGGCGAAATGCGTTTTGGACGCCCGGGGTTTTAAACCCAATGATGATGTCTTTCTCGGCTATCAGAAATTTGTCGGACATGTCATCAAAACTAAGTCGCCACATGGCCTGTCGCGCCCTATCATTATGGACGCTACCGTAGAGCAGCTTGGCGGCTATCGTTTTGTTTATTGTCTTCCCTTTTCGGAAACAGAAGTTCTGGTCGAGGACACATATTATACGGACGGTCCCGAGCTGAACAGTCAAGAGGTCGATGCGCGCATTAAGGACTATATCCGCGATAATCTTGGCGTAAGAGATTATGATATTGTGCGGCGCGAGAAAGGCATATTGCCCATCACGCTTGCTGTGGGGGATGATTACGGGACGGATGTTACCAGCGCTCATACAGAGCCTGTAAGACTAGGCATGACAGGCGGCTATTATCATGCTGTCACGGGCTATAGTTTTCCAGAAGCGCTGAAAAGCGCCTGTGTGGTCAGCGATATGATTGAGCAAAATTGGCCCGATTTTGCGGAAAAGCTACAGCATGAAATGGCTTATCACCGCGTCGATCATTATCACGAAGAAAACTTCCTGCGCCTGCTTAACAGGATGCTGTTCAAGGCGGCAAAGCCCGAAAAACGTTACGCCGTTCTGGAGCGATTCTACGGATTATCCGAAGGCATAGTTGAGCGGTTTTACCGCAATAGGCTTAGTAAAAAAGATAAGCTAAGGATACTGATCGGAAAGCCGCCTGTACCCGTACACAAAGCCCTCCAAAATTTTAGCGAAAAAGCCTTTATCAGGCGACAACGCGACGCACGGAAATAAGAATATGAATGTTCAACTTGATCCTGAGACAGTGACGAGCGCAAGCACCAAGACTACGGCAATAGTCGTTGGCGCAGGCTTTGGCGGTATTGCGCTGGCGATACGTCTTCAATCCATGGGCTTTCAAACGACTTTGCTGGATAATCGCGATAAGCCGGGCGGGCGGGCTTATGTTTATGAGATTGACGGGTTCAAATTTGACGGCGGCCCGACGGTTATCACTGACCCGGATTGCCTGAAAGAGCTGTTTGATATTTGCGGCAAGTCGATGGAGGATTACGTCACGCTCCTGCCCGTTGACCC
>ENA-ORXR01001719-ORXR01001719.1-marine-metagenome-genome-assembly--contig:-NODE-1719-length-22464-cov-5.012061_pt1 | contig 22464 bp, 23 predicted proteins | sample MGYA00237866_ERZ511479 | MGnify/ENA metagenome assembly ERZ511479 | reverse complement strand
AAGCGTTTGAGATGGAGTTTGGGCATCTCCCTCATGTCGGCTCAGATCCGGACTCCCCGAACTCGGGGTGGTTTGCCTTAACCCGCGACTCCGCGCAGGGTTGGCAGCTTCTCCTGACATTATCGGGCTTCACCGAAGAACTGGAACCGAAAGACGGAGCGATGGCTTTTTATGAGCCACGCTTTTCCAGCAAGCCAAAGAATGGATTCTATCGGGGAGGGGAAGACGCACCCGCAGGATTCTACGATCCTTGGGGGAGCCCCTTCCTTGTAAGGCTCGATCACGACGGCGATGGATTCGTCGAATCTGGGGAGGTCGATGCAGAACCCTCAAGGCTCAAGACCGGCGTCTTAGTGGTCTCTGTCGGATCAAAAGACCAGGAATATGTTGGTGATGGTGAGAGCTTTCGCCCGACCGAAAAGACTGTTAAAAGTTGGGAATAGCTCAGTGTCTAAGCGCTGGCACCCGCGGCTGGGAGACACGCTTCGCAACGGGGTAGGTTGTCCGATCTATCGAGATCATGTCAACTAACAGCGTGGTAGCGGGTTAGCCGCGTCTCGTTCTGCCTTGTCGTTTACGCCTCAAACCATCCGATTTCTGAAATCGCTTTGGCTAGTTCGTGATGCATCACAAGCTGAAAATGTCGGGATGTGTATGAGCTTCCCTGTCCGATTGTACTACTGTAGAAATTCGTTCCATCTTCGTGTTGCCAATAATCAAAGTTCAATTCCTCACCTAGCTTTTTTCCGAGATTGCCATAGTGGAGATTAGCCGTCGTGTGCCCATCGTATCCCGCTGCTTCTGCGAGTTCAGTATAGCTGATCGTGCGGTTGTGAGATCGATAATGTGCTTCAAGCATGGCTTTCTGGCCGTCATTGATTTCGATCTTGGTTAGGACTCTTTTGTAATCCGAGGCGGCTGGAATTGTGATCTCTTGGTTGGTCATGGCTTTCTTTTTCTTCGGTCTACTGAACATTCGGAAAATCTTGGTGTGATCTGCTTGAATCCCTCGCTCATTGAGAAACTCCGCAATCTCTCTCCAAGTATAGTCCTTCTTTCGAAGCAGCTCGATCGCCTCACGATGCGCCTTAATCCCGCGTTTATCGGGGGCTGATTCAGCATCCTGTAGGATCTCGTCTTGCTTCAAGTATTAAGGTGCAACAAGTCGCAACGCTACGCAACAAATTTTGTGGACGATGGAGTGTGGATTTTAATCCGCCCACGAAGCGGAGTTCGACTCCACTCTCCATAGTCGAAACTATTTCGCCCGCAGGAAACGTAGGAGGGAGTTCACGACCGATGACCACGGGATCGGTTCCTCCTCCCGAAAACCGTCACTTACTTCTGCTCCTGCAAGAACGTCAGCATGGACGCGAATTCCTCGATACTCAGAGCATTGGCTAACCCTGGGGGCATCATCGAAATTTCCAGTTCCTTGCGCTCTAGGATATCGCCGACAGCCACGTTGTGAACCTGGCCGGCGACGTCGCGAACGGTGACAGTATCGGTGTCTTCGGCGGTGATGAAGCCCATGTAGACCTTGTTCTCCTTGGCCGTGATCGCCCAAGACGCGAAGCCTTGAGAGATGCTGGCGTTCGGGCGCAGAATCGACTCGGCGATTTGGTCGCGAGTCATGATTGAACCGATCTGCCCCATGAATGGCCCTTTCGGAGCGTCGTCTGCTTTGAGCGTGTGACAGGCAATGCAGCCCTGTTGGTTGAACAACTTGGCACCGTCCTTGGCATTGCCCTTGGTTTCATCAATCGCCAGCATGACATCCTCGATCGACATCTTACCAACGGCTCCTTTTTGGCCAGCGATCTTGCTGAGATCGACATTCGGGCCAGCGTCTTTTTTCTTCGATTCGACAATCGTCAGACCTTTGAACCCGGTTCGGTTGACGGTCGCAGCTACGGCAATGTGATTCTGAAGAGCCGGATCGCTGGCGCTGTGAAGATCGACGAGTGCCTTCTCAATCGCATCCGACTTCGCCCATTTTTCGAGTTTGTAGTAGGGGCCTCGAGTGTCCGGGCGCGTGCTCCACCACCAGTCTCCGGCGTAGGGGGCTTCGCGGTGGGACAATCGAGCCAGAGTGTCGGAGGCGAGCTTCTTCTGGTCGGAGGATAGGCTGTCGAGCTTGCCTAGAATACCCTCGACCTGCATCGTTCGTATGAATGTATTTGAGAGCCCAAAGCGCGCCCCGGCTTTGGTCGGTGCCAACTGCAGCAACGCATTCGGTGTCGGCTTCGAGAGCGATTAGTGACTGAACGGCGAGGTGGGGGACGACGATGGCGGCGTTCGGTTCGGCGTGCGGGCCGACTTTCGCCACGGCCGCTCCAGGAACATTGTCGGCGATCAGGAATCGAACGGTGCCTTGACCATTTCCACTGTTAGTCAGGCCGACTTTGCCGCGCAGTCTGGCGGCCTTACTCAGAGTAGCGAATTGGATGGTCGACTTGCTGTGCGTTCCAATTCCGGTGTGGGTATTTCCAAGGCGATATAGTCGGTCAAGTGCATCCCCCCCTGCCGCACAAATCGAATCTTCCAATGTGCTGAACTGTCTCCTTCAAGGTTAAAATGGATGCGAAACGAGTTGGCGTACTCGTCGAAATAAAATGAATCAGCGATGATGCCGTCCTCCACGATCTTTGGATTGATGAGCGCGTGAAGTTGGACTCGTGCAGATCCTGTGAACATATCGAAATACACCATGATCGTTTTTGCTAGAGTTAGCGCCTCCGAATTGGGCTGATCTTCGTTCCCATGGATCACCACTGAGAATGGAAACACCTTATTTGACGGTAGTAGCCAGTTGCTCAACTCAATATTTTCGAGAGCGCTCCAATCGAGTTTCATACTTCTAAACCAAGCAGTTATAAAAAAGACGCGCCCAACCTTACGTTAGCGGAAGTGGGCTATCGGAATTCTCGAGATTAACTCGATTTTATTGAGCAGTGTTGCCTTGATTCACTATCACGGGACTTTCCGCATCATCTCTTTCTCCAAATCATTAATGCGTTCGCGGGCGTCAATCACTGAGGAAGGAGTGTGCTCAGTGCTAATCTTCGGCGGGGCTTTCATTGGATCTGGCAGGCCGAGCTGGAAGCGGGACTTCCAACTTTTCGGGAGGTCTTTTGGGGCGATTCGGGAAACGCCGGTAGCGTGAGTGAATTTGACTCCCTTGGGGGTGACCTCCTTGATCTCGACCTTCTCAAACCGGCGTCCATTAGCATCAGTGAATTGAGCCATTTTCATGCCGACAGCTGCGGCTCTCGCGTTGATGATTTTCGAGTGTTGGCGCACCCGCGCCGAGGCAATCTCTTGTTCAATGGAACTGATTTGATGAAGAAGCTCGGGAAGTTCTTTATCGACAATGTCGAGTGCATCGAGATCTTCACCAGCGATCCGGAAGCGTTCTAATTCCGACGTGTAGTGATCGATCTTCGCCTTTAATTCAGCAGCCGTGAAGGACATTGCGATGACCTTTTCTTCGGCTTCCTCTTTCCTTTGAGCGAGCGCGTCCTTGAATTCTCCAGAGCGCTTCTCGATTTTTTCTTTCACCCCAGCGAGGTCAACGGCACCCGCCGTTGGAACGGCGATAGCGAAGGCAGCCAGAATAGTGAATAAGCGTTGGCGAATGGGCGGCGTCATGAGTTAGGGAGAAAGAGGTGGATGTATTCGAAGAGATAAGACCCGGAGCGAACAGGGCGTCTTGATCATTCGGTGGGGGTCAATCTGGCTTGATCGATAGTAGCTGCTTTATTTTCAATCTCGGCAGCCTCCTTGGCCTGCTGATCTAGGAGCAGTTTCAGAGTGATCTTAGCTTCGGCGACGGCTTCTTGACCATCGATGAGATCGGCCGTGAGAGCATCTGTCGCCTCTTTCGACGGGGGATCTTCAAACCGTTCGTATCGGGCCTGAAGAGCGCTGACTTGATCCCGAAAACTCTGCATCTCTAACTCGGTGAAGCCTTCTTCGTTTACCTCATCAGGTGAGCTGGTCTCGACGGCTTTCTCACAGCTCGCTAAGAGTACGGGTAAGATCACCAAACCGAGGCGCATGAGTTTAGGGAAATCGATGATGTCAGAGATGAGCACCTGTCTATTTTGTCGAACAGGGTGGAATTCGGCAAACTGAAAATGGCCTGTAATTGAGTTTGGTGACGCTTTCGCATGGATACCGATTGCGAATTCGCGGGGAAGCCGCCACGGGTGGGGGTGCCTGAATGCCAATCTAGCAGTAAGAGCCCGCACAACACGAGCTTGCTCGGGTTGGTGCGTTTGGGTTCATGGCTTGGGGTCTGGCGAGGATTTATGGGGCTGCGTCTGAAGGTCGATCCGGGATTCTCCAAGCACCACTTAGAGGATGTCCCGGTTCTTTTGTGCCCGAATCATAGCAACTGGTGGGATGGATTCGTCGCGTGTTTGTGCCATCACCGAATCGCTCCCGACCATCGGTTCGGCTTGTTACAAGAGGAGGAGCATTTGGACAACTACGCTTGGTTTCGGCGGGCGGGGGTGTTGGGGATCGACCTCCGGACATCCCGAGCTTCAGTGGCAGGGACGCGAACGGCTCTTCGCTATTTGAGCGGGGCTGGGTTATCTGAACGGCACCAATCGTCATCGCTTTGGGTGTTCCCTCAGGGGGTGCTTCTCGATGCGGCCGCACCCATTGAGTCCCGTGCTGGGGCGTCGTTTTTGGCCCGAAAGTCAGGAGCGCGCGTCGTGCCGATTGGGTTTCGCTATGTCTGGATGCGGGAAGCAAAACCGACGATTCTGGTGCTGGTGGGAGCGCCAATTGACTCCGATGAAGCCACTCCCGAGCGCCTTGACCAGGAACTGAGTTCGCTGCTTGAGCGTATCGATGCACGTGCAAAATCTGAAGACCTCGACGGTTTTGTAACGGTTGTGCGTGGTGGCTTTTCCTTACAACATTTTTGGGACTGGTTGCGCGGTCTGCTTCGATCGCGTAGCCAATAGTTTCCATCGCTGATGCCATTTCCCGATCCTCTACTGATCTATCAACTGCTTGTCCTCCTCGTGCTGGTTGGGCTGATGATAAATACCGTCATCAATCTGTTTCTGATGCCGAGCCCTGGCACAGAAAATTCCGCTGACAAGACCCCCGATCCAGATCCCGATTTTCCGCAGCCGCTGGTTTCGGTGCTTGTCCCAGCGCGCAATGAATCCGGTAACATCGGCCCGTGTGTTCGTTCGTTGGTAGCCCAAGACTACCCGCAGATCGAAATCATCGTGCTTGATGATAACTCCGAAGACGATACCCGATCTGAAGCTATCGAGGCGGCCCGCCACAACACATCCGACGTGGCCTTCACAGTCATTTCGGGCAAGCCGCTTCCCGAGGGGTGGGGGGGTAAACCATGGGCCTGTCATCAGCTTTCGGAACAAGCTCAGGGGGATTGGCTTCTCTTTACCGATGCTGACACCGAACACACTCCGCATGCGGTTTCAGCGGCTCTGCGCGAAGCTCAAATAGGTGGCGCGACTTTGTTCTCGGCTTGGCCGAGACAGCGTATGGGATCGTGGTCGGAGTATCTGATTATTCCCATGCTCTATGTGCTCGCTGTATCGATGCTGCCGCACATTTTCCAGCACATCGCGCGGCGCTTTCCAGGGGTGTTTCGCTACTGTCCTCCATCGTGGTCATCGGTTCTCGGTGCTGCCTGTGGTCAGTTCATGTTGTTCTCGAGAAAGGGCTACGAATTGGTCGGAGGGCACGCTGCGTTCCCCGATCATTTGGTCGAAGACGTCGCGCTGGGCCGTGCCACCATGCTCGCTACGGCCCAAGGTGGTGCGCTACTCAATGTCGATGGGCGGAACCTGCTGACTTGCCGGATGTATCGTGATTGGGCTGGGCTCTACGAAGGCTTCAGCAAGAATCTGCGGCCGGTGTTTGAGGGATCTTGGATTCAGTTTGTTGTGACCGGATGGTTCCATGCGGTGTTCCTCGTCGCACCGTTTATTTGGGTCTGGTGGATGGGTGGAGTCACCTTGTGGATCGTCTTGGCACAGATCGCCGTGATCCTGATCGTTCGACTTCTGCTGGCCCTGAAATTTAAGACCCCTCTCTGGGTCATCTTGCTCCATCCCATCTCCGAATGTTTGGGGCTATGGATTGGGCTGACGAGTTGGTGGGTCGCGCGCACCGGTCGCATCAGTTGGAAGGGTAGGGAGTACAAGCCGGATCTTTAGCAGGGTGTTGAAAAAGGCTTCGCCCGAAGGGTTTGCTCAACCTTCGATTTGGCAGAGCCGCTTTCTATTCGATAATTCCTTCAACACGGCGGGTTGCCGAGTTTTTTAACATCTTGCTAGGGTTTTCCTCGGTTTCTTAGCCCGCCATTGGCTCGACATACTCGCGGCACAGCGAGTCGGCGCGCTTGAGAAGATCTGGGATTCGAAAGTCTCCAGCCATTGCGTGAATTCGATCGGCGGCGACTTCGAGGTCGATCCCTACTGATGTCACATACAGTGGTCGCTGACTCGATCCTCGGTTGATTTTGGCAAGGTTCGGGGCAGTGAAGAAGTGATTTTTTGCGACACCAATGACCGTCGTTTTGGCATCGCAATTGTCGCGTTCCAACATGGCTTGGTAGAGGTGTGCGCCCAATCCCGGGCGATGGTTTTCATCCAGCCAAACATTGCCGTCAATGATGACGCAATCGATTGGATAGGAGTCGATTTTGGAGAGAATATCGATGATCGGTGGTAGCTCTCGAAGGTAGAGTTGGCCGGGCACGTAGGGTGCAGCGATGGGGCCAGAACGCACTCGCTCCGCAATCGGGGCTTCATCATTCCAATCGGAAAACACGATCGCAGCAGCGGTGGCGGTTTCGTCAGAATAGTGGACGTCGATGCAGACGATCATAGCGACTGGATAAGAGGATCGAAGATGACGTGCAAGCAGGCTCCTACGGATCGCGGATCGCGTGCAAGCACGCTCCTACGGATCGCGGATCGCGTGCAAGCACGCTCCTACGGATCGCTCACGCCTTTCCCGTGACCTCCAGATAGAGATCCTCAAGACTTCGCGGTGAGGGTGCTAGTGACCGGACTCGCAATCCGTCGCCGACGAGTGCTGCGGTGATGTCCGCCGGATCGGCAGTTTTCGATAGGTGGAAAATTCCGGGTTCATTGAGCTCAGTTTCCCCCCCTGATTGGGTGATGATCGCGCTGCCTTTCGACCAGTCATCGACATCGACAGCGAACCGGACAGTTCCAGGATCGAGGATCTCTGCTCCGCCCTCGTAGATGAGTTCGCCGGCTTGTAAAATCGCGAATCGATCACAGACCTGCTCGACTTCGGATAGGAGGTGAGAGTTAAGGAGAATCGTCAGTCCCCGTTCATCTCGAAGGCGTAAAACCAGCTCTCGAAACTCTCGGATACCCTCGGGGTCTAATCCGTCGGTCGGCTCATCGAGAAGCAAAATTTCGGGTTGGGGAATCAGGGCCTGCGCGACTCCGAGTCGTTGGCGCATGCCGTGACTGTAGCTACCAACGGGGGTATGAATTCGTTCGGTCAGGCTGACAAGGTCGACGATCTCGTCAAAACCTTCGGTGCTAGTTAGTCCGGAAAGTGATGTCAGGAATCGGAGGTTTTCCCAACCCGACATGTAGTCGAAAAATGCCGGGGCTTCGAAAATGGCGCCGACTTTTCGCAGTGCATCGGCCCGTTGTTTTTGGACTGAGAAGCCGTCGACAATCACCTCCCCAGCGCTCGGGTATACCATGCCGAGCATGATGCCGAGAGTCGTCGATTTGCCCGCTCCATTGTGACCGAGGAGGCCGAAAATGTCGCCACGATTGACATTGAAGCTGACGCCGTTGAGCGCCGGCTTTTTCGCTTTCGGGAACTTCTTGTGGAGGCCTTTCGCCTCGAGCAGGGGCTGATCGCTCATCGATCTGATCATCGTGGGTCAGAATCGGTGCGATGTCACGCCAAGCGTTGAGTAGTGTCCTATTTTGCCTTCGAGATGGGCCTAAAGAATCGAGCCTGCGCGGTAGGCTGCGGCTTTGGTATCGGTGGCGCAGAGATCTGCGGCGGCGGCTTGGAAGGCGGCGATTTGGGCGACGGCAGCACCGGCCTTGGTTTTTCCTTCGTCGAGAAGTTGCTGTAGTCGCTCGCGCGGAATCCCGAGTCGGGAGTCGTCGGCCAATCGGTCGAGCAGATTGTTTTCGGTGACGGCTCCATTGCGCAGGTCGAGGACTGTTGCGACGGCATGCTCCTTAATCGTTTCGTGGGCTTCCTCTCGACCGACACCTGTGGCAGCAGCTTCCATGAGGAAACTTGTTGTCAGGAGGAACGGGAAGTAGCGGTCGTTTTCTTTGGCGATCACGCCTTCGAATACTTCCATTTGGTCGAGCACTGTGAGGAAGGTTTCGAGCAAGCCATCCGCAGCGAAGAACGCATCGGGGAGGACGACGCGGCGAACGACGGAGCAAGAAACGTCACCTTCGTTCCACTGATCACCGGCCAGCCCCGACGCCATTGTCAGGTGGCCTTTGAGGATGGTGTGGAAGCCATTGATGCGCTCGCAGCTGCGGCTGTTCATCTTGTGTGGCATCGCTGAAGAGCCGACCTGGCCTTTGGCAAATCCTTCGCTCGCGAGTTCGTGACCGGCCATGACCCGAAGAGTTTTGGCGAAACTGGAGGGTGAACTGCCGAGTTCGACCAGAAGCGCCACAACACGGTGATCCAAGGAGCGACCGTAGACTTGACCGGGCGCCTGCAAGGCACAAGGGATCGACAGGAAGTCGCGAAGCTTTGCGTCGAGATCGGCGACCTTTTCGGCATCGCCACCGAACAGTTGGAGTTGGTCTTGCTGAGTGCCAACAGCGCCCTTGAGGCCGCGCACTGGGTAGCTGGCGATCAGTTCATCGAGGTGCCGAGTGGCGAGTAAAAGCTCTTCACCGAACATTGCCAGTCGGCGTCCGAAAGTCGTGGTTTGGGCGGCGACATTGTGAGTCCGCGCGGTGATCACCAGTCCTTTCCATTCGTCGACTCGGCGACTGATGAGGTTGATCGCTGCGACGCATTTCCGGCGGATTTCGACTAAGGAACGGAACACTTGCAACTGTTCGACGTTTTCGGTCAGGTCGCGGCTAGTCATTCCCTTATGGATCTGCTCATGACCGGCGAGATCGCAGAACTCCTCAATCCGCGCCTTTACGTCGTGGCGAGTGATTCGCTCCCGAGCATCGATCGAGGCGAGATCGATTTGATCGCGAACGGATTCGTAGGCCGCGATGGATTCTTCGGGAACTGCCAGACCCAATTCACGCTGGGCCTTGAGGACTGCAATCCACAATTCTCGTTCTAAGCCGACCTTTCCTGTCGCCGACCAAATGGCGCGCAGCGGGCCGGTGGCATAGCGCTCGGCGAGGATGTTCGGAATCGGATCGGAAGCAGCGTTGGAATCTGTAGCCATGGTTATTCCAACCCGATAGCAGTTCGGCGGCGGGAGTCCAGCCGGGAATTTTAGGAAGCCTGAGTCTGACTACGAACGCAGAAATTCTACCCGCCCTGAACCGGTGGCATGATGGCGATTTCTTGACCCGGAGCGAGGGGGTGGTCGCGGTCGACGTATTCTAGATCAACGGCGACCCTGATCTTCCCGTCCCAGTCTTTGAGATCAGGATAGGTTTCGTAGAGGGTCGTCAGTAGGGTGCCGACATTGGCTGAGTCGGCGACTTCGACTTCGATCTCCTCACCGCCGACGATGGGGCGGAGGATGGAAAAGAACAGAACCTTAAGAGTCATCTTCGATCTACCCTTCGGCACCGGCTTCGATGAACTCTTGTTTCAGGGTGCCGACGAGCGGCAGGTTTCGGTAGCGGCCCTGATAGTCCAAGCCGTAGCCAACCACAAAATGATCTTCGATTTCGAATCCCACGTAGTCGGCTTCGACCTCAGCGGCGCGCTTGGCTTTTTTGTCGAGAAGCACACAACTGCGAACGCTTTCAGGATGGCATTCGGCCAGCAAGCGCTCACGGATCGCGGCTAGGGTGCGGCCAGTGTCCAAGATGTCGTCGAGCACGATGACATGCTGTCCGGTTAGATCTGGAAGGTGGATTTGGTTGAAGGTGATCTTGCCTGAACTTTCGGTGCCGCCGTGGTAGCTGGCTACGCTGATGGTTTCGACCTTGAGAGGAAGATGAATTCGACGGAGTAGATCGGCGAGGAAGACGAGCCCACCGTGAAGAATTGCGATGACGGTGAGTTCTTTCCCGCGGTATTCCTCAGTGATCTCCCGAGCCATCCCGTCGAGTCGGCTCAGGATGGTGGTCTCGTGGAACAGCACGGTTTCGAGGTGCTGCATCTGTGGAATGTTGTGGTGATCTCCAGTCATTTGAATTTTCGGCGTTGCCGATCGAGGTTGTTTTGTGCGGAGGTGGCTCCTTGCGGTTTACCTTCCGGTCTCGTACACCCATCCACATGACCAGTAAAGGAAACGATCAAGAAGACGACGCAATCGCCGACCTCAGGCAGAGCTACGAACAGGGTGGATTGACGAGGGCAGACTTGGCCTCTGATCCCGTCGATCAGTTCCATCGGTGGTTTGAAGATGCGCGCACAGCCGGAGTGTTGGAACCGAATGCCATGTCGTTGGCGACTGTCGACTCAGACGGGCAGCCCTCCGTGCGGACGGTGCTTCTCAAAGGTGTCGACTCACAGGGCAGGTTCGTGTTTTTCACCAATTATCACAGCCGGAAAGCACGCGAGATTGAATCGGCGTCGCGGGCTGGAATCCTGTTTACTTGGAAGTCGATGCAGCGTCAGATCTCGGCACGCGGTTCGGTCGAGCGGGTTTCGAAAGAGGAGTCCGAAGAATACTTTCACAGCCGCCCGCGTGGTAGCCAGATCGGTGCGTGGGTCAGTGAGCAGAGCAGCGAAATTCCAGACCGAAAGTGGCTGGAGGCACGTGAGGCCGAATATATTCAGCGCTTTGAAGGAGCCGAGGTTCCGCTTCCGGATTTCTGGGGGGGATTTGCTCTCACACCAGAGACCTTCGAGTTTTGGCAAGGCCGCCCAAGCCGATTGCACGATCGCTTTGAGTTTCGGCGGGGTGGGGGACAAGGATCACCTTGGGAAGCCGTTCGGCTCAGTCCCTAGCCTGTTCTGTCTGCTAGAATCGGTAGATCTCGAAATCTATTCGGCAGTGTCGACGATTTTCAGGAGGCTGTCGCAGCGGCGGCGAACTTCTGGGTCACCGGAACTTGCTCGGGCTTCGACCAATTGCGGTCGAGCGAGCAAACCGAAGTCGGCCAATTCGGCGGCAGATTCTTCACGTTTCCGCCAGCTGTCATCACCGAGTGCTCGGATCAGTCCGGCGATCTCGTCGCGTACGGAATCAGGCACGCGCGGGGCTGGCGTGTGGACGGCTTCGATATGCGACACCGGAATTTGCCAGACACTGTCGCGGATGCGAACTGGGAGGTAAGGGTCGCGGAATGCTCCGATCAGGTTGCCGCCACCCCAAAGTTCGATCTGGAACGGAGTTCCTGCCAGGCTATCCAAGGCGCTATTGGATTTTTTCGATCTCCCATCGTGGACGACCAATGCCCGAATTGTATCGGGCGACACTGATACGGCACCAGTCGGGCCAATGAGCACGAGTTCTGGCAAGGTGATCCTGCCGACTAGCTTCTGCTCGCCGACCAGAGTCAGTGTTGGCAGAGCATTCTGTGAGGTGGCCGATGTTTCAGATCCAGAAAAGAACATTTGCCGACTGGTGTCAGTTAGGCTGGCGACTTCAACCTCGTAGGCCTCTCGCGAAAGCAGGGCGCGGATCTCGGAAGGCTCCACTTCGATATCTCCGAACAGTGATGTGCTGGCTTTGAGTGTGGTTCCGCCTTGGAGAAATGTGGCGACTTCAGTGCCATCTTTCAGGGCAATTTTCATCCCGACGTGGCCATTGTCGCTCGGGCCAATCCAGAGGATTTCTTCAAGCTTGATCGTCATCAGTCCCCAAGAAGTCGCAACATCGAGTTTGGCTCCATCGCCGCTGTCACCGAGCGCGAATCGCTCGCCCGCCATGGTTTCGATGAGGGCATCAGACCCCTCTGGCCACGGCATGATGTCGGGAGCCGCTGGACTCAATTTTAAGGGGTCGCTATCATTATCCTCATCGTCAGCTCCGGCTACTCGGGCACAAACCAACCGGTCTAGGCGGTCAGCATCGATTTCAAGTCGACCTCCACTGGGCAGATGAAACCGAAATCCGCCGGGTGCGGAGAACTGACCAGAGACGACTTGGCCATCGCGCAGAAAAATCCGGCTCTCACTGTTTTGACCACCATTCAGGCCAACAAGAGCGGCAACTCTGGCGAAGGGAATCTCTGATTCGCCGTGGCTCGTTTTCACTAAGATCGAATCGCAGTCTGCGCGGCCGACCAGTCGACTCTCTTCGCCCATTGCCAAAACGTCGCGAGGCCCTGGCTCGATATCGAGTGCCTCGATGCTGCTTCCGATGAGAAGTCCTATTCCGGCTCCACTGCCGGTTGCGTTCGCATTGACAATCGATTGGCGCAGTTCTCGTGGTAAGCCATCGAGGTTGCGTTGGATTGCTAAGGGGCGGAACGCATTTTTCAGCCAGGTCGTATCTGGCGTCGCCGGAGCAACGACTTGAGCGACCGTGTAGACGACCGACGCGCTGCCGCCAGCTGGCACCGTGATTCGCATTTCCAGATTGGATTGATACGAACTCTGTTTCTTGAAAGTGACCTGAGTCTTTGCTTGAGGTCCGGTTAGGCAAAAAAGGTGTGTTTTGCTCGAGCCTGATGCTCCGGGAAGTAAGGCGATGCCGGTTTCTCGGTTGCGGAGCATCATCGGCGACGGCCGCCCGAGGTTGGTCATTTTCGCGCCGCTGCGATTGGAGAAGCTGTTACGAAGCGACACGGTGGTCGTTACATCGACACCGCTCGGATTTTGGTAGTGGTCGAGGACTCGCAGGATGCCTGTCTTCTCAAATAGTCGCAGACGTCGGGTGATGGTCAGGCCTGCCAGCGGTTGTTGACCTCGCAGCACGTACTCGCCGTCGGCATTGACCATCGGCTGGTAGTTGCTGAACTGATTTTGGCCGATGTAAAGTTGCAGCGAGTTGTTCAGATTACTTCCCGTGGAGCGTCCGAGAATTCCATTTTGCTCAAACTTCCAAGTATTGCCCAAGTCGTCGGTTTTTTCCTGATAGCTGGACTGAACGAGGCGCTCATCAGCGATTTGGGCGAAGGCTGCTGATGAAGCCATCGCAGTCAAAAAAAGCACCATAGCGGGAGGCTTGGCAGAGGATCGAGGCATCGGTCTTGGGGCTCTGGCGAGTCGGAGGAAAGGAGGGAAAGTCATCAGATTCGAGTGAGATGCGTGATGGTTATTGGCTATTCAATCGAGCGGAGGCCGATGATATCCCGACCGGGAATGTCGATCTCTTGATCGGAGAAAATTTGGAGTCGAATCACGGGATTCGTCAACCGACCAGTAATCACTTCGCCACCTCGAAGCTCTACGTCGAAACGGCCGTCGTCTTCATCCAGAGCATCCAAAGCGACCAATTGAGCGGCAGTAATTTTGGTTTCGCTGGTGCCCGAAATAATCCCAAGATCATCGCCGATGAGCTTCGCCTTGATCTTACTGTCCCCGCGCAGGTGCAGTGCGATGAGTGGGCTGCGGTCGTCACCCTCCTCGCGCTTGGCCAAGTCCGAGATATCGATCGACGAGACGACTGGGGTTGGGCCTTTCACTGTCTCCGGGACATGGGTTGCTTGGCTGCCAGCGTTCCAGAGGGCTGTGATTCGATTGGCGTCGATCTTGATCGGTTCGCTAACGAGACCCGAGAAACCCTCGATTGTTCCTTTCCCGATGAATCCGTTGAGCTGACCGCCGTCAAGAAGGCGAATTTCGAAGTGGGGCATCGGGTCAAGAACGCTGCGAACGCTGATGATGTTTGAAAGGGGCACATTGGCAGCCCCCCAAGCGAGCTGGAGAGGAAGTACTGCCGAATTGGCTGGCGCTAGGTCGGTCACCGTTCCGTCGTTGATCTCGACGAAAAATGAAGCGTTTTCAGTGGGGGCTCCATCGCGTTCTTCGACCGCACCGAAAACCTCTTGGGCAGTATTGATGTCTAAGTCCATCGCCCAGTCAGCACCTTCTGCTCGTAGATTCGACGTCTCGACTTCGCCGCGAAGGACTGTCCCATTTCTCAGATAGATGATCGGGGTTCTGCCAATACCACCCCCTCCAGTGATCCCCGCGACATCACTCAAGCCGACCTCGATAGGCTGCTCGGTAAGTTCGGTGGCTACCCGAAGGGGTTCGCCGATGAGTTTTCCGTTCAACATCGAGTCCGGCCCTAGCCAGAGAAGAGCTTCGGTTCCGCGATTCATCCGCAGGGTCTTTAGCCGGGAGTTGAGGTGAGACAGCAGGTGCATCGACGGCGCTGTCTTGATCACTCTGACATCAAAGTTTGCGATCTGTTTTTCAAATCCCTCTGGGACTTGACCCGCGATCAGCACCTTCCGACGAACGAAATCCGAGAACAGTGAATTTGGGTCAGCGGTTTTTTTGTTAGGTATCGATCCAATCCAGTGGGCGAGAGAGATCGGCTCGTTCCCCTTCAAGTTCAGGGGCAGGGTGACCATCAGGCGATCGTTGCTGCTCGAAGAAATTGTCGGTTGGATCGGATTTTCGGCACCCCTGACAACGACGAAGAAGCTTTGGGACGAACTATCGTCTGCTTGGCGAGCTACGATTCCAAATTGGCCTTTGTGCAGTCGTTCTCCGACCAAAAAACCAGTACTATCGAGGAGAGTATCCCAATCCCGGTTGGATCGGTGAGTATAAACGATGGTGGCTTTCATGTCCTTGCCGTTTGCCGATCTGAATTGGTCGACATAGAAGACCGCCCCGCGACTGTGATCGACGGTTAGATAGCGACGCAGTTTGACTTCATTCGTTACACCTTCGCAAATAAAGGTTTTCGGGTTAGAAGTTGAGGTTCTACCTGCCGAAAATGTGCCCCCATTGATCGTGATGACCGCTCCCGACGAGAGTCCAGACTGATTACTCACTGTGCCTGCTTGGGCGATCGTCCAGACGTTGCCGCGCTGGTCGGTAATGGGGGGGACTTTGCTGGCGGCTTCTTTGTCCCAATTGATCTCTCCAGGACTCTTAGCCTTGGCCTTGTTTTTCGCCTTTGCTGCAGGTGTAGTGGGCTTGGGTTTTCCGCCATCCGCAGCTGGCTTGGCAGGCTGGGGTTGTTGGGCGATAACCGTGGATCCGACGCAAAGTAGTGTGGCCAGTCCAGCCACAAGCGTCTTCGTTCGCACGGTGCCAAGGCAAGTGCTTGATGTGGTCAGGTCTAGTCTACGAGAGGTCACAGGGGATTCTGTGCGGTGTCGGTTGGAGAAGCAAGCTTCCTAAATGATCCTGTTGGGAATTTAGTGATCCGAATTTCTCTATTTCATCCTTTACGGAGATATAAAATCCCGCTTTGGTATTTCATATCTTTGAGGCTCACACCCTTCGGAGATTTTAGTTGAGAGGCAGGAAATTGCCCCACACGGAAGAATTTGAGCCGCAACCTGCGAACGGGCTGCGGCTCTTTTTTGGTGCGTTTTGTAAGTCAGGCGCCGCTAGTTCGACAATAATAGACGATGAAAATCTCAAGACGCACATTGATTGTCGCTTTGGCAACGGCCGTCGGGTTCGGTATCTCGACCCATACAGCCTCAGCCGAACCAAAGCTCTCCGATCAGAAAGTCGGAAAAATGATGGGTGGTCTGACGAAGCTGAAGGATGGGAAGTTTGCCCCTCACACCCTGCAGAAGGCACCCGAGTATTACTTGCTCTACTTTTCAGCGAGTTGGTGAGGACCTTGCAAAACGACGGCCCCACAGTTAGTGAAGGCCTACAATTCATCGATCGCTACTTACGAGAATGTCGAAATGGTTTTGGTTAGCGCCGACCGCAGTGAGGCGGCTGCGTTGAAGTGGGCGAGCAAAGAGAAGTTTCCTTGGCCCCATGTTCTTGCAGGATCGAAAGGTTACACTGACTTGCAGAAAATGGCGAAAAACTACGTTCCATATTACCTTCTCGTCGATGGTTCTGGTAAGAAGATCGCAGAAGGCGCTGAAGCAGTTTTTACTGAAGTCGCCAAACTCGGTGTCAAAGCTAAGGCTCCTGCGGGTGCTGCCAAGCCAACGACATAAGCTGGCTGATTTCCAGCTTCGGGAGCATCCCCAACAGCTTCGTCTTGCTTCGTTCGGTCAACGCCTTAGCGTTGTTCCACTATGGTTCCTTCGAGTAGCATTTCCGTGCCCATTCTTCGGTCGATTCTCGCTCCGTTGGCGGTCGGCTTTCTCTGTTTAATTAATACCTCGTGCACGACTACAGAAGCGCATGGAGTTCATGGGGCGCACGATGAAGTGACACGCGCTGAGGGCTACCGTGGTCATCAGAGGCCCGAGCATCATCGCGATCGTATCCCGAATCGCGATGCCGATCGCCGCTATCAAGGTCGAGGTGATGATCGGCTTCCTGAAGGCGTATCTCAGCGCCGTCTCTATGACGATGCCGCGCTTGAGGATGCCTATGAGGCTGGTCGGCGTGATGCCCGATTCGGCTCCCCTGAACCAGGTGATCGGCCAGATCATGCCGTCCTAGGCCGTCCGGATTTGACTCCAAACAAGCGTGAAGAATTGCGTGATGCAGCCCGTGAGGCGATGCGCAAACTGAGGCGCTAGAGATTTCGTTTTGAATCGAACCTGAGCCTTGCTGAGCTAATGGCTTCAAGCCCAACTCTCTCACGCCAGACGAATCTCCCAGGTGCAGTCCTCTTGGGCTTGGGGTCAATGCTCGGCACTGGGATTTATGCGACTCTCGGTCTGGCGATTCCGCAGGCTGGTTCGATGTGGCCGATTGCGCTGCTGATGGCCACGATTGTCGCTCTCTGCAACGGTTTGTCGTCGTCTCGTTTGGCTGCGGTTTACCCAGAGAGTGGAGGCTCCTACACCTACGGTTACGAGCTTCTTCATCCGCTGCTGGGATTTACAGCTGGGTGGATGTTTTTGGTCGCTAAATCGGCTTCTGCGGCTGCCGCTGCGTTGGCGGTTGCCTATCTCATTCCAGGCGGCTTACCGCCCGGAATTGTTGCGGCGGTGACCGTGATTGTGTTCGCCATTTTAGCAAACCAAGGAATGCGTCGGGGCAATCGGATCAATGCGATTTTGGTAGGTGTCGGGATCGCTGGACTCGTCGCCTTCATTGTTTGGGGTCTTCAGGATCCTCCCGAACTTTCGTTCCCTAATGATGAGGAGAATGCTGGAAACCCTCGACCTGTGTTCGCCGCGGCCGCGATTCTCTTTGTCGCCTTTACCGGCTACGGAAGAGTCGCGACGATGGGGGAGGAGATTCGCGATCCAGCTCGAACGATCCCGATTGCGGTGATTTCTACAGTGATCACTGCAGCGATCCTCTACTACTTGGTGGGCTTGGCTGGGAGTTCTAGATTTGTCGGTGCGGGAAGTGCTGGATTAGGAGTTATTGCAACAGAGGGAGGAGCTCCGAAGTGGTTGGTCGTGGTGATTTCAATCGGGGCTGTTACTGCCCTGCTGGGCGTTTTGTTCAATCTGATTCTTGGGTTGTCACGGGTCGCCTTAGCCATGGCCAGACGGACGGATCTCCCGTCTCGATTCGCCGTAATCGATCCATCTGGAAAGACACCTCGAAGGGCTGTTTGGTTGGTCGCTTTGTTTATAGTCGGGCTTTGCTTTGTCGGCCCGATTCGGTTTGCTTGGGAACTTAGTGCCGCAGCGGTTCTGGTGTATTATGCGATAGCGAATCTCTGTGCGCTCCGGTTGCCCAACCCGCCCGCGCTCACTAAGCCCGTTGCCTTCATCGGACTAGCTAGTTGCCTGCACCTAGCTGCTCACGTTCCACTGCGCGCATTGGTCGTTGCGGCGGGAATATTGATGGTCGGGCTGGTGATCCGGGGCTTTGTCCGAGTTCCTGAAGAACCAGAATTCGAAGAAAAGATCTAACGAATTTGCGCAACAGGCGTCCCAACCGAGACAATAGTTTGTTGTTCAGTGTTGTTTGTTGTGCCGGAAACGGCTGGTGATCGGCGCGTCCGTCCCCTTGGACGCGCCGGTTTTCACGCTTCCCCCGAGAACCGCTCTTTAGTTGAGCAGCGTACCCCAGTATACGCTGAAAGGGTGAACCTCAGTGGTCGACGCGCCGTCGCCGTCGACGAGAGGCCGATTCTCGTTCGACCACTGGAAGATCGATCCGGCGAGGTTGTGGACATCGGTGTATCCTGCGTCGACCAAGACCGCCACGAGATCCGCTGACCGGACTCCTACCGAGCAGTAGACGACAATTTGGGCGTCTGGATTGCTAGCGAAAGCGAATGCGTCCTCTGGCGTTTCTGCGTGAACTGCGCCGACGAGATGGCTGACGGCAAATTCTTCAGCGTTGCGGCAATCGAGCAAGATCGGTCGAATTCCGCTTTCGATCTGCTTGGCGAGTTCCGCCGTCGAAATTTGTGGTAAGCCTGGGTGAGCCTTGTTGATGCCGCGCTCTATGCGCTCCCAAGTCGGAGGCTCAGAAACGTCGCGATAGAGACTATTCAGCCCGATCAGGCAGCCGCCACCGACAACTAAAATCGCTGCGATAATGAGCAAAAAGGTGCGGGTCGCAGGCATGGTTCAAGGCTTCGATTTTCGGCGAAATTAGAGCTCCGTCGAGCCGTCCCGCTCCGGGTCTTTCGCCAGAATTAGGTGCTTCTTGATGATCTCGAGCTCAGTGGTCATCGAGTGAAGCGACTTGAGGCAAAGGCCGCGAAGTTCCTCGTTCCGCAACTTTCCGACGCTCGGGTGCATTTTCATGAATTCAAGCGCGACGGTTTTTGCGCGTTCTTCCAAGTCGGCAACCGCCGCTTCTTCATCGGGTTCAAGAGCCATGAGCGAACATCGCCTCGGATGACCCGAGCTTCAACTAGCTGAGCCCAGAACCGGCGCCCGACGCTCCCTCTGAGAGCTCTCGTTCAACATCTGCCAGTGCCCCAGCAAGCGATAGCCAATCAGCTTCGGTCGACTCCATTCCGCTACTGACTCGCAGCACTCGGCTCATGGTTTCTGGCGATTCTCCCATCGCTTGCAACACCTCCGAGGGACGGCCTTGCCCAGCGCTGCAAGCCGATCCTGTGGATACCTGGATTCCCCGCCGCGCCAGTCGAGTGAGCCAGCGCAAATTCTTCGAATGGGGCAAGACGACCATGCTGGTGTTCCACAGTCTCGCTGCCGATCCGCCGACCACGAGGGCATTCGGCAACATGTCACGAAGCGAACGCTCGAAGGCATCGCGTGGCGCACTCAGGCTATTTTTCCCGTCAGCATCAATCGCCAAGGCGGCTTCCCGCTCTTCGAGTGCTACCAACATCGCTGAGACTCCAGCGACGTCTTCGGTGCCCGCGCGACGACCATTTTCCTGAGGCCCGCCAGCGCCAATCGTGATCGGTTCGTCCTCAGGCGTGACCAGAAAACCGATTCCTTTTGGCCCACCGAATTTGTGGGCTGAACCGGTAACGAAATCACACTGCCCCAAACCCCGAGCCGGTAGCTTTCCAATCCATTGCGCTGCATCACAATGAAATCGCACTCCGGCCGTCTGGCAGATTTCGGCGATCTTTTGCCACGGCTGAATCGTACCGGTTTCATTGTTTGCTGCCATCACCGCTACCAGCTCTGGGCGCGATTTTGACAGCATGCGATCGAGTTGATCGAGGTTAACGACACCTGTTGAGTCGGTGTCGAGAAGGCGGCATCGAGATCCGAAAAGCGATCGTGCTGGGTGGAGCACGCACGGGTGTTCGGCCGCACCGACAATGGTTGTCGCCTTTTTATTTCCAGAGCTCGCAACGTGTTCGATGACCGCATTGTTCGCCTCAGTCGCGCCCGACGTGAAAACGATTCGCTCGGCATCGCAGTCGAGAATCCGAGCCAATCGCTCGCGGCAGGCATCGAGTTTTTGAGACGCGTGGGCGGCTTCCGGGTAAAGACTGGATGGGTTGTGCCAGAATTCGTCGGAAACCTTCAGCCAAGCCTCCCGTGCGGCCGGAGCCAGCGGCGTTGTCGCGTTGTGATCGAAATAGTGCCCCACACCGTTAGGTTACGACGTGTTCGGGATTGGCGAAACCCGAAGCTGTCCAATTTCACCGATCATGGTGGAAATTGGCGAGGGTTCGGCTGAGAATGAGCCAGACTCTCACCCTACCACCTTGTCGAAAAACTATATCGTCGGAACAGCCGGTCACATTGACCACGGAAAGAGCACGCTTGTCGAAGCGCTCACTGGGGTTGATCCCGACCGTCTGCCAGAAGAGCGCGATCGCGGAATGACCATTGATCTCGGTTTCGCGCACTTGCCGATCTCTGATCCTGCGGGTGGCGACGACCTGAGTGTCGGCTTGATCGATGTCCCGGGGCACGCTGATTTTGTCAAAAACATGGTCGCTGGAGTCGGGGCGATCGATGCCTGTCTAATTGTCGTCGCCTGCGATGATGGCTGGATGCCTCAGACGGAGGAACATCTTCAGATTCTTAGCTATCTTGGAGTGACTCGAGGCGTCATCGCGCTGACCAAAAGCGATTTGATGGAGGATCAGGACATGGTCATGGAGTTTTTGGCCGATTCGCTCAAGGGCAGTTTTCTGGAGGCCGCTCCAATCATTCCGACCTGTGCCTTGGGTGATGAGGGTGTCGACGAGGTCAAGGCAGCGCTGTCGGCGATCCTGCTCGATGGGGAACCCCCACGCGACATTGCGAAGCCTCGTCTGAACGTCGACCGGGTGTTCTCTCCGAAGGGAGTGGGAACGGTGGTCACCGGCACTCTGACTCGGGGAAGTTTGTCGGTTGGCGATTCCGTCACTGTGATGCCAGGCGGGCGAACCGGGAACCTCCGCGCCATCCAAAGCCACGATTCGTCGGTCGAAACCGCGCAGCCCGGAATGCGGACTGCGCTCAATCTGCCTGACCTCAGTGTTGGCCACCAAGCTGGCAAGGAAGGCATCGGTCGCGGTGATGTGATCACTCTACACGACGGCGCGACTGGCAGCCGGTTCGTCGATGTCTGGTTGCACAAATCCGACCGCAAAGTTCCTGGGCAACCCGCCTCGTCGCGCCCGATTCCCGACGGCGGGAAAGTGCGTTTTCATCTCGGTTCGGGAAGCGTCGGAGCGCGGGCCTTGCTACACACGCTCGATCAGCTTGGGCCGGGGGACTCGTGCTACGCTCAGCTTCGGTTGGAGGAAGAGGTCTATGCTCATATTGGCGACCGTTTTGTTCTCCGAGATTGGGGAAAGCGGGGCACCGCAGCGGGCGGAATTATCATCGATCCCGAGGCTGCACCCGGAAAGTTTCACACGCCGGAGCGCCTGGCTTACCTAGAATCGGTTCACGCAGCTGCAGACGCTGGCGATGCTCGAGCGCTTGCTGCAGCGATTCTCAGTCACCGAGGCTGTGTTCAAGTCGAAGGGTTTCTTGATCAAAGCGACCTCGGTGCCGATGCGATCGCAAAAGTTCTCGATGACACCGAAATCGCCGCTCGGGTCGCGGGTCACCTCGTCCCGCCGGCTTGGTGGAAGAGCCAGGTGGATGATGCCAAGGAGCGTGTGCGGAAGTTCCACTCAGAGCATCCGGAAAAGCCTTCCTATCCGATCAAAAACTTTCGCGGTGTCTATGAAAAGGCTCTGCCGACCGCCGATCTCGTTGACCCGCTGATGGATGCGCTGCTCGAGTCGGGCTTTGTCAAAGCTCGGGGCGGTTTGCGTTCGGAAGACCATCTGCCAAGCCTTCCCGATAATCTGAAACGGGCCGCCGACCGTATCCAAAAAGCCCTCGACGCCAATCCAGTCGAGCCGCCAAACGTCGGAGAATTGACCCCCGATGATGACAGCCGAGAAGCTCTGCAGTTTCTGCTCGATACCGGGCAAGTGATCACACTCGACCAGAAAAACATCATCGGGGTGGCGGGTTTCGACTCGCTAAAAGCGTTGCTCGTAAAACACTTAACCGCTGAAGGTCAGGCCACAGCCAGTGATCTTCGCCAGGTTTTGGGAACGACGCGCCGGATTCTAATTCCGTTCCTTGAAGCGATGGATCGGCAGGGGGTGACCATACGGGACGGAGACTTCCGAGTGCTGAAGTAGGATCCGAGAGCACGCCTGTTGGTTGGCTAAACTTTCTTTTTTTGTGAGGATTTTGCTGTGGGGGCAATGCACCTCTAACCATGAATCTAAAACACCTTACTTTCATCCAGCGATGCGCTGGAGTTTTTTCCCTCGCTTGTTCGGTTGTCGTAGTTCAGGAAGCCTCTGCTTCACTAACAGGGTGTTGAAAAAGGCGGTGACTCGTCGCGGAGCCTCATGTGATCGAGGGTTAGGCGCGAGGATCAAGT
>ENA-ORXR01001718-ORXR01001718.1-marine-metagenome-genome-assembly--contig:-NODE-1718-length-22506-cov-79.808819_pt1 | contig 22506 bp, 19 predicted proteins | sample MGYA00237866_ERZ511479 | MGnify/ENA metagenome assembly ERZ511479 | reverse complement strand
GGCGTAACTGACATCACCGGAAAAAGCTCCATCAATTTTTGGACAAGGGTAAAGAAAACCACCACAAAATGGAATCCCGAAGACAAGGTGGATTGGATGAGTTAGACTCAATGAGTGAATGAGTGAATTTTGAATGAGTTAATAATTCTAATGCGTCAATGCGATAATGTTACAATGCGTTAATGGGAAAACATTATTGCATTTCAGCATTATCTCATTAGAAATATTCACTCATTCGCTCATTCAAAATTCACTCATTGCCTATTCATTCATTCAAAATTCATTCATTCAAAATTAATTATGGTTGCTACAATAGATCCAATAACAGGCATAAAGCAAAAAAACAAAGACTACACTTTTTTCTCATGGTCGGTACAATCGCAGGTCAATCCTGTGGTGATTGAAAGTGCTAAAGGCGTTTATTTGCATAGCAAATCAGGTAAAAAATACATTGATTTTTCTTCCCAATTAATGAATGTAAATATCGGTCACGGAAGACCGGAAGTGACAGAGGCGGTCACGCGACAAATGCAAAAATTCAGCTTTGTCGCGCCGAGTTTTGCGACGGATGTACGCGGTGAATTGGGCGAAAAATTAGCGGAGATTACACCCGGCAATTTGAGCAAAACCTTCTTCACATTAGGCGGTGCAGAGGCGATAGAAAACGCCATCAAACTCGCCCGATTATACAGTGGAAAAGACAAAATCATCACCAATTATCGCTCGTATCACGGCGCGACGATGGCGGCGATTTCGGCAGGTGGCGACCCGCGCAAATTGATGGTCGATAGAAACCAAGTACCCAATATCGTACACGTTCAAAATCCGTACAGTTATCGCTGTCCGTGGTACAGCGATTCGGCGGAAGAATGTGGCGAAAGAGCCGCCAAAAACATGGAAGATGTCATTCTATTTGAAGGACCGCAAAATATCGCAGCGATTCTAATGGAAGGAGAATCAGGCACTTCGGGCTGCATCAAGTACCCGCCGATGTACTGGAAAAAAATAAAAGACCTTGCCGACAAGTATAATATTTTGACGATTTCAGACGAGGTAATGAGTGGTTTTTGCAGGACAGGAAAATGGTTTGGCGTGGACAATCACAGCGTAACACCCGACATTATGTGTATGGCGAAAGGCTTGACTTCGGGCTACATTCCGCTGGGTGGAATGATTGTCACAGATGAAATTGCGCAAGCGATGGACGACCAATATTTGCCACTCGGACTCACCTACTCTGCCCATACGGTTGCTTGTGCGTCGGCACTGGCGGTTATCGACATTTACGAAAAAGAAAATCTCGCCAACCGCGCCGTAAAAATGGGCGCGTACATTGACAAACGCATGGAAGACCTCAAAGCCAAACACCCATCCATCGGCGATTGGCGAAATACAGGCATGTTGGGCGCAATCGAAATCGTCAAAAGCCGCGAAACCAAAGAACCCATGGCACGCTGGAACGCAAAAGCCAGCGAAATGGGCGCAATGTTGGATGTGAAAAATAAACTTGCAGAGTTGGGCATGTTTACTTTTGTAAAATGGAATTATATCTTTGTCGCGCCGCCTTTGACGATTACGGAATCGGAAGTCGAAGAAGGTCTGGATATTTTATCGCAGGCGATTAGCCTTGCCGATAAGCAGAGTTTATAAAGTTATTCGTTTTGCATAGCAAGACGGACATACTTATTGAACCTTATAAACTCTACAAACTAACCACTTTATAAACTTTTCTCTGCTCCTCGCCCCTCAATTCGAGGAAATACATACCCGCAGGTAAATCCGAAACAACGTAGGAAACTTGCTGCTGTCCGATAGTGAATGTTTCGTCAGCGAGTTGGCGGACAACCCTGCCTGTTTGGTCGAGCAAAGCGAGTTGAATATTTTGTGCTTCGCTAAGTGTGAAAGCGATATTAATTTGATGGTCAAATGGTTGTGGTGATATTTTAACTTCATTGAATGGTAAATCTGCTTCCTGTATAGAGACAAAGTTTCCACAGTTTTCACTCGTACCTACTGCCGCCAATTCTCCTGTAATCGAAGCATCTACACTTTCAAAAACATACAAACCCGTCTGCATATCAGAAATTAAAATATTGCCGGAAGGCAAATACGGAAACACGCCCCACGCCCCTGCATACGAACTGTTGTTGGGCGGTAAATAGGTATCGTAATGGGCGATGCGCTGCGGGTTGAGCGGTTCGGAAATGTCATAAACCTGCAAACCATCGTAGTAATACGAAACGTAAAGGTAATCGCCGCGCACGATGAGGTTGTGCGGAATTGAATTAGTTGTACTTTCTGCATTGAAGGTTGTGGGGACAGAAATATCCGTAAGATCCCTGACATCTACGGCTTTCAAATCTCTGCCATGCGTCTCATCGGCGAGGTAGTATGTGTTGCCATCCTCTGAGAGCCAGCCGGAGTGATTGTAGCCTTGTTGCGGATAAGAGGTCATGCCGCCGAGGTAAGTTGGTGCGTCGGGGTCGGTAAAATCTGCGACCATAAATCCATTGCCGCCGAGATTGAGATAAGCGATATTTTTTTCAACGTACAAATCGTGGATGCCAGCGAGCAATACACCCTCAATACTATAGTAATCTTTCAGCAACACCGGGGCTTCGGGATTGTCGAGCGAGAGTACGCGAAGTAAAATATAAGTGTTTTGTGCTGTAGCAGCCGGAGCAGCATAAAGCCTTGCAGATGAAGTATCTATGAAGATATTGTGACTACGATAAAAATGTTCTTGCGAATCATAAACGACCTCCACGCTATTCGGCAAATCGCTGTAATCAATCACTTGAATCGTACTGCCTTGCCCTTCGTCAGCCACTGCATAGAGGTAGCATTGATAGTCATGATAATCACGGTGAATGATGCTCGGACCTTGCACCGCACCAGCGACAAAAGCCACTTCGCGTATATCCGTCGCGTCAGTGACATCAATGAAATGCGTCCCCGCCGTAGAGCCAATGACGGCAAACTCACGGTTGTTGGCGACGATACCCCATATCTCGTTATAGGTATTGTCATAGGCATTACTACCGACTAGAGTAGAATCCTGCCAATTGTCTAATAAGGTCGCTTCTTGCGACTGACCCATCGCGATGATGGGGAGAAAGAGTAGAAAGTAAAAGATATTCTTCATAGTTTTATTATTTATATTTAATGAAATAATCAATCATTTTGACCGCGAAATCACGGTAATCTTCTAATTCTTGACACCTAAACCTGATTCCTAACCCCGCAACACTTTCTCACTCATCCCCATATTAGAAAACCCGCCATCATGATAAAGATTTTGCATCGTCACGTAGCGTGTGAGGTCAGAAAACATGGCGACGCAATAATCAGCGCAAGCTTCCGAGGGCGCGTTTCCGAGTGGCGACATTCTATCGGCATAGCCGAAAAATTCGTCGAAACCTTTGACGCCGCTACCGGCAGTTGTGATGGTTGGTGATTGAGAAATCGTATTGACGCGAACTTTCTTTTGGTCGCCAAAATGATAGCCAAAACTACGTGCAAAAGACTCCAACAAGGCTTTTGATTCTGCCATTTCGTTGTAGTCCGGAAAGGTACGCTGCGCCGCAATATAAGTCAACGCAAGCACCGAACCCCAATCATTGACCGCATCCATTTTGAGGGCAGTTTGCATGAGTTTGTGGAACGAAATCGCCGAAATATCAAAGGTTTTTTGCATCCATTCGTAATTGATATTGGTATATTCGCGTTTTTTGCGAACATTGACGGACATACCAATCGAATGTAATATGAAATCGACCTTGCCGCCAAGTACTTCCATAGATTGTGTCAGGAGATTTTCGAGGTCTTCGACATTTGTAGCATCGGCAGGGATGATTGGGACATTGAGTTTTTCGCCCAATTCGTTTATCGTACCAAAACGTAATGCAACAGGCGCATTCGTGAGAGTGATTTTCGCGCCATGTTCCACGCATTTTTCAGCGACTTTCCAGGCGATGGATTTGTCGTCTAATGCACCGAAAATGATGCCTTTTTTTCCTTCTAATAAATTCATAGTGTAGAATTTTAAAAATTCCAAAAAACAAGTTCCAAATTCCAATTTAATCGCACTCTTGTATGATATTTTATTAGAATTTGGGATTTTTTAGTCAGCGTATTTTTAGTGAATAATTGAAAACAAAGGTAAACAAATGAAATAAATAAGTATCAGGAATTAAATAAATGTACATTCTTCGCGTCGTTATTTTTTCTTCAGACGAATCAAATTTGACGCGAATACGCTCTGTATTTAAGGAGTTTTTGGGGAAGAGTCATTCCAAAAGAAATACTTCAAAAAGTGGTTCTTTGACAAATCCCGTGATTGTTCGTTTTTCTGCCTCGCGATTGTTCGTCCCTTGCGTAAGGGATAGTAGGTGTTGTTTGAACGTAACGTAGCGATAGCGGAGTGGAGAGAGTGCCGGATAGCCCGACCCCCGACTGATAAGGAGGGGGATACGCCCAAACCATTATTCACTTTCACTGGATTTGTCAAAGAACCAAAAGTGTTTTGTGCCGAACAGTATTATAGAAGGGGATTAAACAGTCATAGCGTACTGGGCATTTTTTTCCTTATATTCGTTCTTTGTTTTCTCTATTAATATATAATCATTTTTTAGTTGTATTTGTAGCCATACTTTAGGGTCTATCTGAAATAGCTGTCCTAAAATAACAGAAAGTTCGGGATTAATATTACGCTGACCGGATAAGATTTCATTAAAATTAGAGCGTGAGATACCAATATGTTTAGCAAATTCATTCGCAGTTATACCCAATTCCAGCTAACTCTACTAACTCCGCTATGTCTAGGAATGATGATGTTAGGAGGATTGATTGACTTTTAAACTTTCTCGTTTTACTTTGAGGGCTTTTAGTTCTTTCAGGTCAGCCATTAGTTTTTTTAATGGATATTTTTTATTAATATACAAATTAAGGGCAATATTATCCTTTAGCTCTTTTCTTCTTTGCTCATCTTTATTACCGTTGATACTATGGTTAATGGAGAGATGCTCAATAGAATGTAAAGGAACTTGGTATAAGTCAGCTAACTTGGTAAGTGTTTCTGCATCAGGGGCTTCCTGCTGTTTTTCTAATTGGGTTAATTTATCTGTAGAAATACCAATTTCATTAGCCACATGGTCTAATGTATAGGCTCTTTTATCTCTGATTAATTTTAATGTTTTTCCGTATTGCATAATCTAAAAATTAGTGGGAAATGATTAGTAATTTTGTTCAAGCTGGATAGTAGCTCTTATTATAAGTAGCTGTAAATCAGCATCTAATCCTTCTACATCGGAGTAGCCTGCTGCTGTTAATTTTTCGTACAGAAGTTCCAAAAGATCTTCTATATTAAAATACAAGCCCTCCATTTCCAAGTCCAAATCTCCAAAATCTCTACCTTCCGCAGCCTTAACCAAATTTTCTAATCGTTCCCTAATATCCTCATAATCAGGAAAATACTTGTAGTCCATAATGTGTGTTGGGTAATTAGGTTTTAACAAAGATAACCAAAAATGAGCTAAAAATCAATGGAGTTATATTTCAATTAGTGACCCAATCAGTGACCTTTTTGGAGACCTCTAACCTAATATTAGTGACCTAATGAGTGACCTCCTTCCCCCTACAATCCCAATAAATAACAAAAAAAAACACCCATAAGTCATTGACTTACAGGTGTAATTTTAAAAATTGTTGCGGAGGCAGGACTTTATGATTCCTGTAACTAACTGATTATTAGATAAATAGAAAGGTGGTAAACTAATTAGATACCTTTTTGGGAGTACCTAAACAAGTACATATTATAGTGTTCATATTCTTTAAAGTAGCTGTTTTACAAGGGGTTAGGCTATAAATTACCACTATCGGCAAAGCTATAATAAGCCTCTTTGGTGATGATAAGATGGTCAGTCAGTTGGATGTCTAATAGCTCTGCTCCCTTCTTAAATTTCTTGGTCAACGCTATGTCTTTTAGGCTTGGGGTGAGCCTTCCTGACGGGTGGTTGTGGCAGAAAATAAGGGCTGCTGCATTGGTTTTTAGAGCTATTCCAAAGACTAAACGGGCATCTACTATGGTGGTGTTAGTACCTCCTTTACTAAGGTTGTAAATGCCTAAGACATCCGCTGCCGGGTTTAGTAGGAGCATGGAGCAATGTTCTTGTAGCTCTATTAAATCCATGTTCCAGTGGGCTTTAAATAGCTTGTAAGCCTCCTGACTGGTTCTGACTTTAGTTCTTTCAGAGGGCTTGACAGCATAGGAATAACTGACGCTGATTTCTGCTACTATATTATTTTTCATTATTTGTAATTATAGAGTGTAAAGTAGTGGTGGTAATATAGTTGTCTCTCTATCTGAAAGACGGTACAGCCTGATTGGGAAGTTTTTATATCTGTAACTTTTAGGACATCCCCAACGCTAAGTTTTCCGACATCTGCTACACAGATAACCCAAAAAGGACAGTACATTTTAAATAGCCCACTACCATTTACAAATAGACAACCTTTTAAATTATCCATGATAAGAAAATAAAAAAGGGATGCTCAATGAAGAACACCCCTTGTAATTTGTTAATATACAGCCTATTGTACCGTCTCGTCAGATACTATTTCAGCATCTTCCATTGGTGGTGGTGGACTGACAGCTTTACGCTGATTTGCCGTAGGATTGGGAAGAGATTTTAGCTGTTTTTGCATGACCATGACCTTTAGCTCCTGCTCGTCTAATAGTGCCAACATCTGTAGCATTTCTATTTTTTCCGTATTTAGCCCACTTTTAACAGCTAATGTTGCCGTATGTCCGCGCTGTTGGAAATTATTGAGTTCCTTATCTACAGAAAAGCCGGTGTAGGTCTTTCCTGATTTAGACTTGCCCAAAAATTGCTGGACATCCGTAGGGTTATTCCAAAGACCTATCTTTTGGTTACAATAAATAATGTCGTCGTTTTCTCCGTAGATTTTAGTGTTTTCCTCTGGCTCTCCTGCTACTATTCGGTAAGAGAAAGAACCATATTGATTAGGACTTTGTGATAATCTAATAATTGTTAGTTTTGCCATGATAAAATAAGATTTTGTACCACTATGATAGGTGGCTTTAGAAATTAGGAAATAAACGTAGGGGGATAGGCTACTTCCTATTGAGAATGTTGGCAGGTAGGGGGTGCAGGTGTGGAGATTGAATTTATGGGGCTAAAAAACATGGCTGAAAATATTATAAAAAATTATTTTAAAATCCCAATTATGATGTAGGTGTGACAGAATAATTCTGGATAAAACATAAAAGATATGAATAAAACAGTAATTTTGTAAAAATCCAAATTTACCTAATTTATACTCTAAACCATGACACCAGCCCAATATAAAAGTGGATATACTTATGAGTTTCTAATCAAAAATGTCAGAAAAGATAATGATAAAGAGCTGCTTGGCTTATTAAATTATCTGTCATGTTTTGATACTATTAACTCCATAGAAGATACAGAGTTTTCCTCTGAATTATCTGTCATCCATAATCTAATTGTACGAGGTATTCCTACAATTCCCTCTATCTTTCTGGTAGAGTCTATCCATAAAGCCTTTCCTGATTATTTTAAAAAGAAAAAGGATTTAGGAGCAATCAGTTATGACTATGCTAAAGACAAAAAAATACTAAAGGAGGCTTTATACATAATAGACCCAAGATATAAACCTAACATTGATAGTTATCCAGTTGCTAAATTAGATAGTGGGTTTGAAGTAGCTTTACTTTTACAGTATATAAGCCAGAAATATATTATCCAACTACTTCATTGTCAGAGAAAATTATCTGAATTAGTACCTCCTAATCAAGCGAAAAAATTTACAGGGCAGAGAGTAGATTTCTCTCTGGAAGAACCATATTATCACAGTAAGGAATTAGCACCATTTCCTCATACTACGGTAACAGTTACATACAGAAAAGGACTTGTTATAGAAGCTGACGGGGATAAATATCATAAGAAGTTAAAACAGGTAAAATTAGACTGGAAAAGAGATAATGCAGTAGCACAAAATAAGTGGGACAGTAAAAGGATAAATGACAAAAAAATAAAGGCTGATTTATTTGACCTAAATAAAATAATTAGTAAAAGCGAATATTTACCACACATAAAAAAGAACTACAATAAAGACTTAACAGGAGATTGGCTAAATACATTACAAGTTACTCTAATTCCTTTTTCTGTTGCCAGAATACAGAACATTTTATGTAGGATAATCTCCGTAAATGAAAAAGAGACAGTTAGAATAGTTGTACTTGAAAGAGACGTGCCATGTGGATATTTAGCCATAGAAGATTTTAAGCAACAATACACAAATCTTAGCCACCTAAAGAATGATACCAGTCCACTACCTGAAATTTCATTAGAGGTATATACTACGGAAGAGTTTAAAAATTCTGAAATACATGAGTTACAGACTCCAACAGGATTAGTTAGTGATTTTGCTAATGAAAAAGAATATGATTACATTATAGATATTTCTGTACTGTTACGTTCTGGACTTCTGAAAGAGGATTATGAGAGAGGTAATAACTGGATTATAATACGTTCAGCCCATTATGATGATAAGAAAAGTCCAAGAAGATTTAAGACCACAGATTTAATTACATACAAAAGTATAGTATATAAAGAGAGAGGCAGTTTTAATAAGCCAATAAAAGATGTAGAGAAAGCATTGTGCTTTTTCCTTCAAAATGTATTCAGAAAAGAATCATTCAGAGTAGGACAGCTACCTATATTACACCAAGCATTACAGAATAAAACAGTAATAGGGTTATTACCTACGGGCGGTGGTAAATCTCTAACCTATCAGTTGGCAGCTATTCTACAGCCAGGAATAACTTTAGTGATAGACCCTATAAAATCTCTGATGCAAGACCAGTATGACAGCTTGGTAAAAATAGGGATTGACGGCTGTAATTTTATTAATTCTTCACTTGGTACTTTACAGAGAAAATATGCCATAGACCACCTACAAAAAGGAGAAATTCTGTTTAGTTTTCTTTCTCCCGAAAGACTTCTGATAGATGAATTTAGGACAGCACTAAAGGCTATGTTTACCAAAGGTATTTATTTCAGCTATTGTGTTATAGATGAAGTACACTGCCTATCTGAATGGGGGCATGATTTCAGAACAGCCTATTTAATGTTAGGTCGTAATGCCAGAGAATATTGTAAAACTAAATCTAAACAGCCTATTGCATTATTTGGGCTTACTGCCACAGCTTCTTATGATGTACTGGCAGACATAGAGAGGGAATTATCTACAACTGACACACCATTAGGAGATGAAGCATTGGTAAGATATGAGAATACTACAAGAAATGAAGTACAGTATAATATCATAAAAGTTCCTTCTGTATTTGGTGAATTTCCTTTACATGACCTACCCGAAGGGTTTCCTAAAGCAATAGAAGGGGGCAATGCTGATAAGATTGTTGGAAATTCTAAGTTAGAGTTTTTAAAAGACCATATATATACATTGCGACAAGAGTTGGAAGACTATAATCAGGAAAAAAACAGAAAGGATATATTGGCTCATGCTTACGACAACCTAATACCATTTGAGGAAAAGGATAACACAAAGGAGGGCAAAGACAAAGACAAGTATATAAATAATCTTATCAAGGAGATTAAATTAGATAATTTAGACCAAGAGTTTTTTAATGAAGAACACAGTAATGCAGGAATAGTATTTTGCCCTCACAAAAAGGAAACGGCAACGTTAGGAGTGCTTAGATTTCATAATGACTTGATGGTAAAATTAGAATCTGGCTGGTTTATGGGAAGTTCCAATATGCCAAAACCAAAAGAAGTTGAAAAAACATCTATGTTTAACCAACAGAAGTTTATCAATAATGAGTTAGACATTATGGTAGCAACAAAGGCTTTTGGTATGGGTATAGATAAACCAAATGTTAGATTTACTTACCATGTAAACTATCCTAACTCTATTGAAAGTTTTGTGCAGGAAGGAGGTAGAACAGGTAGAGACCGTAAACTATCTATTGTCAATTTATTATACAATGATGACACTTTTTATATTCATCGTTTATCTAAATCAAAAATTAAAGGCTTAGACTTATCTGGTGAGACTAAAGGCTTTTTAGAAAAAATCCGTTATAAACTATTTAGTAAAGATGATTTTGATAACGTAATATTACCAATGTTGTCAGGTGAAAATCCTACATATAAAGAAATATTATTAGAACAGGTATTTGAGGAAAAGAATGTAGATAAAGATGTTTTGATGTTCTTTCATCAGGCATCTTTTAGGGGAGAGAGGAAAGAGCTAACTGCACTGAATGAATTACTGAATACTATTTATTCTCCAATCAGAAATAACTTATCGCAAGTAGCTGAAGATATTAAACAAGAATATAAGGAGTTGGATTTTTTAGCCCTAAAACCACATCCCAGAGATGCGCCAAATAGAATTTACGTAAACTCAAATTTAGGGAGTATGGGGAGCTTTAAAATAAATGGTATAGGCTTGAATGCACCATGGATAAACCCTAAATTTGGAGCTAATGAAATACTAAATCAGAAAGAAGTATTAGACAAAATAAGAGGTACAATAGTGTCAAAAAGCAATGGAACACCTATAATAGAATGGATAAAGAAACCAACGGCACTTAGTAAAAAAGAGGGCATCCTACATTATCTTACTAACTCTGATATATCTACCCTTATTATTCCATTTGAAAATGCTTTAAATAATGTAGAGTATCGGAAAGAAAGGCTTAGGAAATTTACGACTGATAACGGTAAAAAAATTGCTGTTCCTACTACATTTAATGAGCCTAACCATAACCCTTTTAGATACACAAGTACCCATAAGAGTTTTATAGATATGGTGGTAAAAGAAACCACCTTTAGTGAAGTCTTTATAAATGCTCTGCCTGATACTCAAAAGGAAAAATTAGATAATCTTTTCTATTTAGCCAGAGATGACAAAGATACAGCTAAAGCAATTTATAGATTATATTGTATCGGTATAATTAAGGATTATCAGGTTGATTATAGAGCTGGAACATTTACAGTTCAGCTAAATAAGCTGAATAAAGGAGGTTATAAAAAGACATTACAGAACTACTTAATGCGCTACTATTCAGAAACTAAAGTAGATAGCATAATAAATGAGATTAACACAGAAGATTTAAAAACAGAAATAGAATCATCACTAAAGGTACTCATAGAATTTGTATATGACCAGATAGCTAAAAAAAGAAAAGCTGGGATAGAGGACATGGAAAGACTATGTGTGGAAGGGCTGAATGAAAAAGAAAGAAAAGATAAGTACGCAGCAAATAAGGCAGTAAAAGAATTTATCTATACCTATTTCAACTCTAAGTATGCAAGGGAAATGCCACCTTATGAAGTAGATGGAAAAACCTATTCTTTGTCAAAAGACATTAAAAACAATGGCAAAGGTGATAATGATAAAAATACGAAAAAAGATAAAATTTCTGATTGGGATATAGTCTCCAAATATATGAAGGTTGTGGGAGTTGATAGTAGTGGTAGTTTTGATGACAATGTTAAGCATCTAAGAGGAGCAACTTTAAGACTACTAAGGGCAGATATAGACAATCCTGCGTTGCTCTGGTTAAAAGGTTTTGCTCTTATTATGCTGTATGCTAAATCTAAGAGAGAAGAATTTAGAACAGAGGCAGAAGATGAAATATTTAAAGGGGCTATGATTTTCATGGAAGATAATAAAAACGATATAAACCATGTAATCAGCCTACTTCAAAAATACAGAGATATAGTTAGCGGCTACTCAAAGGATGATATATTAACAAATATAATTACCTCTATAATAGGAAAGACTATACTCAGGATAAATAATGAATGGCTGTCAAAAGTCTTAAAACCTAAATTCCTTTAATAATGACAGAACAAATAAATAAAGAATTAGCAACGCTTAGAGATAATCTAAAGGATATAGATAGCGCGAGACTGACCTATAAAGAGATAGGTACTAAAGCTGAAAAGATTATAGCCAAGAGTACAAATCTTATAGGAAATCATAGAGAGATTCTTGATAAGTTAAATACTGCATCAAATGATTTAAAATTAGAAAGAGGTAATCTTGTCAATATTTTTAATCAGAACCTAACGACTGGTATTGCCAATATCACTAAAGAATACAAGGTAAAGACCAAAGAACTAACAACAGATTTTAATGATACAGTAGAGGAGCTAAGAAAAACACATAAAGGCATTAATCATAAAGTTGGCGTAGCATTAAAAGAGTGGAGTCAACAGATATTAGATGAAAATAAAGCCTTATCGGGTGAGATAGAAAAGAATTATAAGAAATCTTCTGATGTTATTTTAGAAGAAATAAAAAAGTATTATACAGAAGCATTTGACACCTCTAATACTGAAATTGGAAAGAATATAAAGAAGGCAGAAGAACTATATGACAAGATAGGAGAAACAGAGAAAAAAATAAGTATATCTATTGCAGAGCATCTTAAAGCCCATGAAGATATACTAACTAAATTTGAGAATACAGTTAATGAGTATATCACAAAATATGGTTCTTTGGTAGATGCTACAAATGAATTAACTACGGAAATAAAGGGCGTAAACTTTCCTCAAAGATTAGATAAATTAGACTCTACGGTTTCGGGCATAAATATAGGCTTGCAGAATCTACAATCTAAAGTTATACAGTTTGATGAGAAATTTTCAGATGTAAATAAAGAGATAGAAAAGAGTACAGAGAAAATTACCAAAGAAACTGAAAATGCAGGGAAACTTGTCTTAGGAGAAATACAGAAAGTAGATGATAAAACAGAGAATCTTAATAATAACCTAACCGCAGGATTTAAGCAAAATACTAATCTACTGTATGGCATAGGGATAATACAGCTTATTGTTATTATAGTTATGATTGTTCTTCATTTTATCTAAAGCTGGACTTATAGCCCCCTTCGGGGGGTCTAGTAAGTAAATACTCCTTTTTTCTTGTTGGCTGGAGATGTTTAGCTACCTATAAAACATATTTATTTTTATAACTTATTTTATTTTTAGCCATAAGTGCCTGATAAATAACAGTTTGTGTAGTTCTATTCTCTCCTAAATTCCTACCGTAATGGAACAATCTTTACTATAAATAAAAACCTAAAAAGAAGGAAATAACTAATCTAATCTTTCTCTTTTTTCAGCCAGCCTATCCTCCTATATTTTATCATAATAAATATTATTATTCCCTCCTAACACCAACATATAACACCTACACCAATCTTATAGCACAGTTAGTTATATTGGTTTATTACAGGAACTAAGTGTGTATATTTGCAGAATGATACATAACAGGGAAAACATCATCAGTGAGGAAATAGGAGAAAACTCTACTACCTACATCCTAAAAGAAGGTACTCGTATCAGTGAAACATTTAGCTTTTTACCCAATGGTAGGATAGATAAAAAGGTTACAGGAATAGGAGCTACCTACAGAGAATTAACCTCTGATAGACATTCTATTATTGTAGAGCCGCTAAAATCCATAGCTTCTCTGAAAGCCTTTGAGCTAAATACAGTATCTAAACAACATAGAGCCATATATGTAGGAAGTCCAACAAATAAACATTCTCGGCTAAATGACAAGGAGATTAAGGCAGAAATAAAAAAGGCTAAAGATGCCGGACAATATGTAAAAATAGTAGTTGTGGCAGATAGTCTCTGGAAAGTGATTAAAGCCATTGGTAAAGATTATAATGATTATTTTCTGATGCTGGACGAGATAGATACTTTTCAGACAGATGCAGGATATAGAGAAAGATTGGAAAATACTATGGATGACTTTTTTAGGTTTAAAAACAGTTGTGTGGTATCTGCTACTTTAGGAAATTTTAGCAACCCTAAACTTATGGAAAAACCTCTGATTGTGTTTGATTATGAAAAACAGGAAAAGACTGACCAATGACACACTTAGTTCCTGTAATGATATATATTTGTTAACTGTGTATGTCGCTACGCGATTGTTGTTACGCAATATAGACTAGCTCCGGCTAACATTATAAAAGGGGATTAAACAGCCATAGCATACCGGACATTTTTTTCCTTATACTCGTTCTTCGTTTTCTCTATTAATATATAATCATTTTTTAATTGTATTTGTACCCATATTTTAGGGTCTATCTGAAATAGCTGTCCTAAAATAACAGAAAGTTTGGGATTAATATTATGCTGACCGGATAGGATTTTATTAAAATTAGAAGTAGAAATACCAATATGTTTAGCAAATTCATCTTGCTTTACATTAATTTTATCTAAATACATTTTTATAAACTCACCTACTACAATTATCTCATCTTCTGCTACTTCGGCATCCAGATAGTTTTTAATTTTATATTCCATACGGATAAGTTCCACCTGTCTTTTTTCTTCGGGTGACATGGAGTTTATTCTCTCATCCAAAATTTTTCTGTGTGCCTTGTATTCTTCTGAATCAAAGTCCATAGGAACGGTTAATGCACCTGATAATAATTCATTATCCTGATGTTTTTTAATGGCAGCTTTTATTTGTTCCATTTCCTGTGGAGTAGCGTTAAAAGGTTCTGTTAATGCGCCGGATAATGGTTCTTTATCTATATTATTTTTCATCTTTCTTTCTGTTTAGATATTCTTCAATTAATTTTTTTCCACCGATAAGGTCTATATACATCTTTTGTCCTATGGTAGATTGAGCGTAGTATTTCGTTCTATATAAGCCAATTAGGACTGTTTTAGAAACAAAATCTAAGTAGCCTCTGTAATTTCCTTCTAACTTTAAAGACTCCTGACAAGCATATGCAATCAGACATCCGGCTACGTATTTATATCTTTTATCAGTCTGTCCTTTATTGTGTGGAGCTATTTCTACCAAGTCCATAGTCAACATTCCCTGATGTTTTCTAAGGCTCAATGCACCCTGCACAGAGTCATCAGATAGTAATCTATAAATACCTCCTTTCCCGTCTCTTTTATTTCAGCCCTCCAATTAAAATCCCAACCGTTTTTTTTCAAGGGCATATCCTGTAAAGTTCCCTTTACTATTTCTGCTTCTACTAAAGTATTTGTTTGATTATCAAGTATATACATGGGTTTGGCATTAGGTTTATATGGTCATATAAAGATACAAAAAAACTGTTAAAAATGCACACTTATTTCGTTAAAATAATAATAAAAATAACTAACCCCCACAGCCCAATAAATCAGACCATGAGAGTAGTTTGGCAAAACTATTCTTTAGTTCAGAAACCAGTTAGAAGTCTGTTCAGCTAATGGATTATCAATAACGGAATTAGAAGGAGTATGCCATTCATCAGGAAGAATATGGAAGCCTGTAGAGAAATGCCGTCTTTTGTTGTTTTGGGTAAGTGGGTGGACGAAACTAAGCGACACATTATGTTCTCATAATTCGCTGAAAGCGAATCAATTATTGAGCTTGAACTTGACTCTTGAATTTGTACTTGCACTTAACTCTGCCGTAGATAGGGGCTTTTCCTTTGAAGTTCTTTTTGGCTTTAAATAAGAAAAAGATTAATTTAATTTCGTTCAACATAACTAATAATTTTTTAGCTATGAATCACTGTATAATGTACTGATTAGAAACCTTTTTAGAAACCTCCTATTGGTAAATGGAAACCTAATCGGAAGCCTTTCCCCACCCAAAAACTCCCCACATTACAAAAAAAAACACCCATAAGTCATTGACTTACAGGTGTAATTTTATTTTAGTTGCGGAGGCAGGACTCGAACCTACGACCTTCGGGTTATGAGCCCGACGAGCTACCAACTGCTCCACTCCGCGATGTTAACCACTTGCTTGATTTCTTTTCATCAAACAAGGCTGCAAAGGTAATTTTATTTTTTAATATTCACAACTTTGGTACAATTAATTTCAAAATACCTTTGTAACTTTACGTTTGAGTTGGCAATAAAGTTCATTCTTACCGAAAAAACTTAACGCAGACATTCCTGTCTGTCTGTGTTCCATGCGTAACAGACAGGAATGTCTGTATTACGATTAACGAAATTATGGCAAAAAAAACGAAATATTACGTAGTGTGGAACGGCAATCAGACCGGAGTTTTTGACTCGTGGACAAAATGCCAACTCCAAATCAAAGGCTATCCGGGCGCACGATACAAGTCTTTCAAAACAAAAGCAGAAGCCGACGCAGCTTATAATAACGAAACAGGCTACGTCGAAAAACGAACAGCAACCGCCAAACCTACCCTATCTTCTTTGGACGAAAAAGTACGCGCTCAAATCATTATGGAAAGCATCAGCGTAGATGCCGCATGTAGCGGCAACCCCGGCGTGATGGAGTATCGCGGCGTACATACGTCGGATGCTTCGGAAATATTCAGACTCGGACCATTCCAATACGGCACCAATAATCTCGGCGAATTTCTCGCGCTTGTACACGGATTGGCTTTACTCAAAAAACAGGAAAGCGATGTACCCATTTATTCCGATTCGCGCACCGCTATAGCGTGGGTACGCAATAAACGCGTCAAAACGACCATCAAACGAGTTGCCGCCAATAGAAAAATGTTTGAACTCGTCGATAGAGCCGAAATTTGGTTGCACAACAATACCTACACCACCAAAATCATCAAATGGGACACCGAAAATTGGGGCGAAATCCCCGCAGATTTTGGACGAAAGTGAATACAGGTTTAAGTCTAAGTTTAAACTTAAACTTAAACCTCATTCTCCATATTCATCAGAACAGGCGCATTCAAAAACACCACTTTTCCACGTTTCGTGCCTCGACCCTCAATTATAATGCCCTGCCATTTATCGCCACAATCATTTTCGAGCGTTGCGCCATCCAAGACCAATACTGCATCGGGTTTTACCGTTATTTTTGCATTCTTAGGCAATGAAATCCTGCACTTCACCGTCAATTTACCGCCTGATTTTATAGTCAGATGACCGCCCAAATCCTTCGCACCATTCCACGTGATATCATCTTCGATATTAATATGTTGCTCCGGATCGAGCTTGCACCAAGTCGGTGTGATAAGTCTGCGTTGTGGCGTGCCTTTTTTCGCAATATTTCGCTGTACAATCCCTATCTGACAAGGCGTCCACGAATTTTGATGCGTATTATAATCCATCACATTATTCGACCAATCATTAATACATTCCGGACGATTTCGGTTTTGCGAATAACAATTTTTGTGGTTCGGCGTATCATCACAGCGGTCATTGCCGCGCCACGTATGACTCAAACCCAACACATGCCCAATCTCATGATTCAGCACCCCGTGACAATACCACGCTCCTCGATTAAAAGGCTTACCGCCGCTCATTATTGGGTTCTTATACATAAAATAATTGCCCGCCACTTTTACCGCACCATCGCGCACAAAGGCAATGCCCGTGAGTGTATTACTATAAGTCGGAGAAGCCAGACTGTCAGGATGATGCGGCATCATAAAAATATTCAACACCTTTCCTTTTTGTACAATATATTTGTCGATAACTTCCTTTTTATAATTATTTTTGTTTTTTCCCGTTTTAACAAAATAACACAACTCATCATCATCGTGAAAATACACCCCATCATCGCCCGGAATACTTGGGTCACCAGCAATGACGTAGCGGTAATTTGTCGGCAATTTGGGCGTAGCATTGCCCACAGGAAGGTGCATTTCTTTATTGCGGATGACATGTGAGTTCGTGTGTTTGAGCCACTCTTTGGCATATTTCGCGCCCTCTGCCTCCGTAAAACTTCCCGTGCCGTCGCTGCGTCGCATGATGTGAAAATTCACACGCACCAGTTTGAGTTGATGATGTTCCGGGTGAGCAGCATCGGGAATATAATTATTTTGGTCCTTGCAATCGTGACCAGAAGTGCTGAAGGCTGCAACTTTCGCAGTGCTTTGTTCGACTTCATTCATAGTCAAAAATTGATGCGCATTACGCGGCGAACAATTCATTAATATAGATATAAAACCGACCAATAATATTACCCCAATTAAATAACGCATTTATTTTATTTTTTAAATGAAAAAAGAACAGTAAATTTGCCTGCTTGTTAGACCTCATAATCAGCAGTTTGATACTATACTTAATTTTTAATTTTTGGGTTCTTTGACAAACTGTGTGAAATGAACACGAATTTGGGCGTATCCCCCTCCTTATCAGTCGGGGGTCGGGCTATCCGGCACTCTCTCCACTCCGCTATCGCTCCGTTACGTTCAAACAACACCTACTATCCCTTACGCAAAAAAACGAGCAAGGAGTTCTACTTTTAAAACCCTAAGGAACAGGGTTTTAATAAATGCAGGTTCTTGACGACTTTATTTTTTTCTTTTTCAAGGTATGAAAACCGCGCATAGCCAAGCTATACAAGGATTTTCATAACGCAGAAAAAGGGAAAAAGAAAAAGTCAAAATCTGCATTTATTGAAACCCTGTTCCTAAGGAACGAAGCAAGTAAATTAACAAAATATTCATAATCAATATTTTGCGAAGCAAAAAATACAACAGCACAACAACACAATAATACAACAACACAAATAATACAATACAATTATGAAAATAAGAATTCTAATTTTATTTGCAGCAACGATGTTTTCATTCGCTTGCAATTCCGAAAAAAGCCAATTCAAACAGCAAATCACCGAACTCGAAACGGAAGTTGAAACACAAGCTACCGCACAGTCTGTGACCAATTTATTTAAAAAATACGATGAATACACCAGTACTTTCCCCGACGATACAGAAAATAACGGACGTTATATGTATCGCGCCGCAGGTATGGCGTATCGCGCCGGCAATTATGCCAAAACCGCTGAATATTTGGAGCGTGGCATCAAAGATTTTTCTGGATCGAGTATCACACCGAGCAGCCGCCTATTGTTGGGCACGGTATATGAGGAAAATTTGAATAATATAGACAAAGCAAAAACCAACTTCCAGCACGTTTTAGACAATCATCCCAATCACAAAGGCGCAGAACGTGCCGCACTTTTTTTCAAGCCTGCTGACGAAAAATTACAAATACTCATCGCGCAAAAAGAAGCGGTGGCGAAGGACGAAAACGGCACATTAAAGCCACGTATTGCAGCCGATTTGTATCAAAAATATACCGCTTACGCCGAGCAATTTCCTGATGACAAAACCCGTACACCCGACTACCTATTAAAGGGCGGTGAGTTATTGAATTTTATGAACAATCCGGTAGCGGCGGCAAAGTCTTTTGAGCAAGTTTTGGTGAAATATCCTAAAAGTAAAGCCGCTCCACAAGCCACCCTCTTACTCGCAGGTTTGTACGATGACCAACTCAATAAAGGCATTGAGGCTCAAGAACTTGGACAGGCTTTTGTCAATACTTTCCCCAATCATCCTGATGTAGAAAAAGCCAAATATTATCTCAAGCCGGAAAAGGAACGCCTCGATATGCGTATCATCGAATTGGAAGCGCAACTATATCCGGAAAGTGCTGCAAAAATTGACCCGATTGCTGCAGGAAAACTCAATAGAAAATACGAAACTTATGCCAAAAGGTTTCCGAAAGATGAGAAGGCAGCCGATTATTTATATAAAGCCGGAGAGGTAGCACGTTCGACTGGCGATATGCGTCGTTCGGTATCGCTTTTGGAACAGCTTTACGATGACTATCGCAACTATGAGAAAGCTCCACAAGCTTTGTTTTTAGCAGGTTTTATTTACGAAAATGACCTAAAAAATCTCGACAAAGCAAAAGAGATTTATAACACTTTCATGAAGAAATATCCGAAGCACGAACTCGCTAAATCCGTCGAATTTTCACTCCAAAACCTTGGCAAACCAGCCGACGAAATTATCAAAGGGTTTGAGACGAAGTAATGCTGTAATGATGCAATGCAATAATGTTACAATGTCGAATGAGTGAATAATGTAAAATTCATTTGAGTGTGTAAAACATTAGGGGCAATTATATATAAAAGGTGCAGCGCACCGACACCGTTTGTACGCACTAACGGTGTCGGTGCTAACGCACCTTATCTGCTTGTTATTCAGGCTTTTCTGCAAACGGAATCGGTACTACCGTACCTTTAACGCCATGAATTTTGTAATGTATTCAAACAAATTAAAGTTCTCCTAATGTTTTACATACTCAATTCATTTATTCATTACATTGTAGCATTATCCCCACTTGGAATAACATTTGCCTTGTTCATATCGTTTTCTTGACTGAAAAATAATGCGATAATGCGATAATACTTCCTTTCATTAACGCATTGTAGCATCATCGCACTAAAGCATTAAATTCATCCACTCATTCACTCATTCTAACGATGCACAAAACGATTTTTTTATTCCTAATTTCAATTGCACTCTCTAATATTTCCTTTGCACAAAACCGCATTGCGCTCGTCAAAAAAGACGGTAAATTTGGTTTTATCAATGACAAAGGAAAGTATATCGCAGAACCGATTTACGAAAATGCTTTTTCTTTTAGCGAAAATCTCGCGCCTGTCATGCTTGATGGCAAATGGGGCTATATCGACAAATTGGGTAAGATGGTCATTGCAGCACAATACGATTATGCCAACTGGTTTTGGGAAGGGCTCGCTGCAGTCAAAAAGGGTGAAAAATACGGTTATATTAATCCGAAAAATCAGCTTATAATACCTTTCCAATACGATTATACTTTCAATTTTTCGCAAGGGCTGAGTGCCGTTGAAATAGATGGTAAATCAGGCTATATCAACAAAACAGGCAAGATTGTCATTCCGGCGGAGTACGCACAAGCCTTCGATTTTTACAAAGGTATCGGTCCGGTACAGGACACGACAGGGCGCATTCTTTTTATTAATAAAAAAGGAAAAAGAGTCGATAAACCCTTTCTCGACCACCTCATTCTAAAAAGACAAGATTATATTTATTTTTATGAGGAGGACAAAATCGGCATCAAAAATAAATGCGGTAAAATCCTTACTCCGCCCCGTTATGACGCACTCGGAACAGTTTATAAAAATCGCGTATTCTATAAGATAGGAGATGAAAAATACGGCATTGCAACCAAACGCGGAAAGATAGTTCGCAAGCCAAGATATGATGATGTAAATGGCTTTTCGGAAGAACTCGCAGCTGTGAAAATAAACGGCGAATGGGGCTTTATTCATCATAGAAAAGGCATAGCTATTGCGCCACGCTTCGATGATACTCGCCCTTTTTCGGAAGGACTCGCCGCCGTAAAAATGAAAGGCAAATGGGGCTATATCAATAAAAAAGGTATGCTCGTTGTCCCCTGCGAATTCGATGATAACAACGATGAGATGTTTGTGAAAGTGAGGTGAGTTTGACGAGTACCGTTCATCCGATAACTCGTCAACTCATCAATTTAGGGAAGACGAAAAAAATAATCTACCCGTCTGAATTGTTCTTTTTCTTATATGTTTCACTTAGTGAAAGAAAATAAATAACTTCTTCATTTGGGGTAGATTATTTTCTTCCTCTTCCCTTATTTAGAATGCCCAGCCAACTGCGATACCCGTACGCAAACCGAAGCCCGATAGACCGGGTGCTACACTGATATCTTCTTCTTTGCCTTCTACGACCTTAGTTCTAACCGTGTTATAACAAGGTCCTGCAAAGAAATCAATTGAAAAACCACTGAGCGTAACAATTTGATAGCCAATATTTAAGCCTCCACCAAGAAGCCTTAAATTCTGTTTAGCTTCATAATTTCCATCTACATTATCAACATTTTGCTTAGTAGTAAAAGAGCGATACACACCAAATGGACCTAAGAAAAACCCTGCCGGTGCAGGTTTGCTCGTCAAATAAAATCTAATTTCAGGAACAGTGCTAAAGCCTGTGTAAGTTGCTTTAGTATCACCGCTACCAAGCCTAAAAGCACCAATACCTACTCCAAGTTGAAGTGAAGCCCTATCCAATATCGTTCGCTCTACGGCTACATTGCCCGTTGCAAAAATCAAACTTAAAGGATTCAGTTTAATAACCGTTTTTTGAGCTTGTGCCATATTACATAACAATAGAATTGTTATAACACTAAATATACATCTTTTCATAAATAAAATATATAATAAAAAATATTTAAAAATTGTTAGCTAAGAATATATATAAATATATAAAACTTAGTAACGAACTACAAATTGATACTTAGGGAAGACGAAGAAGATAAACTGCCCGAATTGACGCAGCTATTTTTTTCATATGTTTTCTCAAGTTCGACGCACATAGCCAAGCTACGCAAGGAGAAGTTGAGGAAACATATTTTCATAACGTAGAGTGAGCGAAAAAGAACGAGTAGATTGGCATAGGTTATTTGTCGCGAGTTCCCTGACTCAAGCAAAGGTAGCTAATTGAATACTACGATGCAAATATAAACTGCTAAAATAATAATTTGTGAAAATTATGGTTCTTTGACAAATCCCTTGATTGTTCGTTTTTCTGCCTCGCGATTGTTCGTCCCTTGCGTAAGGGATAGTAGGTGTTGTTTGAACGTAAGGGAA
>ENA-ORXR01001717-ORXR01001717.1-marine-metagenome-genome-assembly--contig:-NODE-1717-length-22524-cov-3.980220_pt1 | contig 22524 bp, 20 predicted proteins | sample MGYA00237866_ERZ511479 | MGnify/ENA metagenome assembly ERZ511479 | reverse complement strand
GCCGGGTATTCCCGAGTCAGCGACTCGGCTTTCAGGACTGCGCGACAACCGCAGAATCACAGTGATCTGGGACCGGGCAGGTGACACTGGCCACACCGGTAGGGCTCATCGCCGTAACCTCGGCAGCACCATGAGCACCCACACCATCCGTCCCGCCACCGATGCAGATCTGAAAAGGATCAAAGAGATTGCGGTTGCCGCAGACATGTTCAGCATCGAAGAAGCGGCGTTCTTCGACGAAATGGTGCACGGCGCGCTCGATGGCAGCCTCGAAGATCACCAGTGGCTCGTCGTCGAAACCGAGACCGGTTTCGTCGTGGGCGCAGCTCAGTTCGCACCCGAGCCGTTCGCCGATCGCATGTGGAATCTGTACTTCATCGCCGTGGATCCCGACCAGCTCGGATCAGGAATCGGTAGCGCACTGATGGCCCATGTCGAAGCGGCTCTGACGCAACTCGGTGTCGAACAGGCTCGCACGCTGGTGGTCGAAACATCATCGACCGAGCAGTACGCAGGTGCCCGTCGGTTCTACCTCGGACTGGGCTACGACGAAGAGGCCCGTATCCGCGAGTTCTACGGTCCCGGCGATCACAAGGTCGTCTTCTGGAAGAAGCTCAACTAAGAGGCCGAGCCGAGAGCAGGTATCGGCGGTGCGATCAGCCCTCAGCGCGCTGCCAACGCCAACTCGCTCAGATCGCGCATCATCGCACTGATCTCGTAGTCACGCGGCGTGTAGATCCGAGCAACGCCAGCCGCCCGCAGCGCTGCGTGATCTTCGGTCGGGATGATGCCGCCGACGATCAGCGGCACCCGGACCCCGACCGCTGCCAGCTCGGCTATTACCGCGGGAATCAGGTCGACATGGCTGCCGGACAAAACCGACAAGCCGATCAGATCGACGTCTTCGTCGCGAGCGGTGGCTGCGATCTGTGCAGGTGTACGGCGGATACCCTGGTAGACGACTTCCATGCCGCTGTCTCGGGCAGCGAGCGCGATCTGTTCGGCGCCATTCGAGTGGCCGTCGAGGCCCGGCTTTGCAATCAGCACCTTGGGTGGCCCATCGGCCAATCCTCGATGGAAGCTCGCCAGCTCATGCAACGGTGCCGTGCCCACCGCCGACGCTCGACCCACCCCGGTAGGACCCTGATACTCGCCGAACACGTTGCGAAGCGTGCTTGCCCATTCGCCGGTGGTGACCCCGGCACGGGCGCACGCAATCGTGGCTGCCATGATGTTCTCGGTGGTGTTTGCCACTCGGCGCAGTTCGACGAGCGCAGCTTCAACGGCCATGGCGTCGCGGCTTTCACGCCACGCCTGCACATCGGCCACCATCTGCTGACCAACCTGTGGGTCGACCCGCAGGATTGCCTCGGAGCCTCCGAGAGCCGACGGTTCCGACTCGGTGAACTCGTTGCGACCCACCACGGTCACGTCGCCGGTCTCGATGGCTCGAACTCGATGGGCGTTCGATTCAACGAGGGCTCGCTTCATGTCCTCGATCGCTGCGAACGCTCCCCCGCCGTCGATGATCGCCTGCAGCTCGGTCCACGCCTGCTCCATCAAATCTGACGTCAGCCCTTCGACCACATGAGATCCGGCGAAGATGTCGTCATACTCCAGCAGGTCGGTCTCGTAGGCCAGCACTTGTTGCATGCGCAAGGCCCACTGTTGGTCCCACGGGCGAGGCAGACCCAGCGCCTCGTTCCACGCAGGCAGCTGGAGCGACCGGGTGCGCGCATCCTTGGAGAGGGTCACCCCCAACATCTCCAACACGATGCGTTGCACATTGTTCTCGGGCTGCGACTCGGTCAGCCCCAGCGAGTTCACCTGCACGCCATAGCGGAAGCGACGCTGCTTCGGGTCGGTGACCCCATAACGGTCGCGTGTGATCTGTTCCCACATCTGCGTGAACGCCCGCATCTTGGCGGTCTCTTCTACGAACCGAATGCCGGCGTTGACGAAGAACGACACACTGCCCACGACCTGACCGAACGCATCGGGTGCCACCTGCCCGCTTGCCTGGACCGCGTCGAGCACCGCAACGGCGTTCGCGAGCGCAAATGCCAGTTCCTGCACGGGCGTGGCCCCGGCTTCTTGCAGGTGGTAGCTGCAGATGTTGATGGGGTTCCACTTGGGTACCTGGGCGGCGCAAAATGCAATCATGTCGACGATCAGCCGCAAACTGGACTCGGGCGGGAAGATGTAGGTTCCCCGGCTCAGGTACTCCTTCACGATGTCGTTCTGGGTGGTACCGCGTAGTTCGAGGCGGGGAACATCGTGGTTCTCGGCATTGGCAATGTGCAGCGCCAACAACCATGACGCGGGTGCGTTGATGGTCATCGACGTATTCATCTGCCCTACGGGGATGCCCTCGAGCAGCGCCTGCATATGACCCAGGTGCACGACTGGCACCCCAACCTTGCCGACCTCACCCGCAGCGAAGACATCGTCGGGGTCATAACCGGTCTGGGTGGGCAAGTCGAACGCGATTGATAGCCCGGTCTGGCCCTTGTCCAGGTTGCTTCGGTAGAGCTGGTTCGATGCCTCGGGTGTCGAATGCCCGGCATAGGTACGCATCATCCAGGGCAGGTCTCTGTCTTGCGTCACGCTGCCATTGTGGCCCGAGCAACCACGCCGACCACCAACCTGCGTAATTGGGCGGGTCGATTACGCAGGTTGACTCTCGGACGCGACGGTTGTCGACCCGGGCCAATCACACCCGCGAATAAAAATCGAACCACTACTGGGCGATCAGATCCAGTACGTCTTGTTCGAGGTTGCCGTAGCCGGTTTTACGGATGGTGCCATCGTCGTTGATGAGCACATAGGTGCGTTGCTGGACGACACCGAATCGCTGCCAGATCACCCCGTCTGGGTCAGGGATGTTGGCGAAGGCGGTCACGCCGCGTTCGGCAACGAACTCTTGCATCGAGGCGAGGTCGGATAGGCCGGGTACCCCGACAATGTCGACTTCGCTTCCGTACTTTTGCTGAACCTCTACGACCGTAGGGGCTTCCGCGTTTCAAAACGGTCACCAGGGTGCCCAGAACCACAACACGACGTCTTGGCCCTGCAGTGAGCCCAAATCGATCTGGCCGCCCCCGATGGTCGAGAACTGCCCCGTCAACTCGGGAACGGTGATCGCCGGTGCGATGGGCACCGGAGTTGGAGGAACGGGAGTTGGAGGAACGGGAGTTGGAGGAGCCGGGGTGACGGGTACTGCTGTAGCCACGGGTGCGGCAGTAGCTACAGCTGCAGTTGGCTCTTCGGTCTCTGCGGGAGCTGCGACCGATTCTTCGACAGCTGGTACGGCCGGCGCAGATGAAGCCGACTCGGATTCGGTGTCTACAGCACTTTCCGCGGCAGCAGTAGCTTCGACAGCAGTGTCGACCGAAGTCGAAGGCGCGAGCGGTGCGGTTGTTGTGACTGTCGCCCGCGCGTGTGGAGCCGCTACCTCGATGTTGACTTCGGCAGCTGATCCACTACAAGCGGCTGCGGTGAGCGCAAACAGACAGATGGCAGCGATACGGCCTGGGAAGGTTGCTACCGACTTCACTGACGCAGCATATTGTCGAACCCATCGTTGATTCCGTCACGGAATCTTAAGAACTTCGAAAGTTGTGTGTCGAGGTCAACCACAGGTCGTGCTGGCGGACCAGCCGGCCGGGTGCCCAGTTGCCCGGTTTGCCCGGGGCTGCGAGCGCAGCAGACCAGAGCAGCACATTCGAGGGCCGACGGCGCCTTTCTCAGACGGTGTCATACACTCGCTCCAGCCAAGGCTGACACGGTGTTCTCTCCTCGACAGCCTCGTTCCACTATTCACCAAAGCCCCGTCGTCCCACATGACGTCCTCACCTATTTCAGCCAGCAATCCGGAGCGCACGCCAATGCTTCGCGTCACCATTCTCGGAGCCTTACGCGTCCACGATCAGCGTGGTTTGGTGCCGATCCCTCGTGCTGCGCACCATCTGATCGCCGTGCTGGCAGCCGCAGGCCAGACCGGTATCAGTCGCGACGAACTGGCACACGAACTCTGGGGGTCCAATCTTCCGGGCTCATGGATGTCAGCACTGCGAAATCGCACCACTGCGGCTCGAAAAGCGCTGGGCTCGTCTTCGTTGCTGTCGAGCAACGGTCGGTATTGCTTTGGGCCTCATGTGCGAGTCGACTCGTGGGATCTGATCGAGCATGCGCTCGACGCGACCGTCCCCGGTCACGAGTTCGACTTTCTCGACGGCGTACCACTAGTCGATGTTCCGGCGTCAAAACTCACGACTGCCCACGCCGTTCGAGTGCGCGAAGCCCGTATTGCTCTGATCGATCAGGAACTCACATCAGGGAACCGGCTTTCGACCCGAGCTCTCCAAGCACTTCGTATCTACCAACGCGAGAAGCAACTCGATCCTGCAATCGCCGTTGCCACAGTGCGGGCTCACATGCTCGCCAACGAGCGAAAGCACGCAGTATCGGTGCTTGCTGGCGTCAAGGAAGCGGCCAACCAGCTAACCGAAACGCCGACGTGGGTGTCGCACCTAGAGCAGAGCCTCGTCTCCACGCCACCAGCTGAGACCAAGCACGGCGTGGCGGACATGCGAGCTCGACTCTTCGACGAGGCAGCGCACAACAAGAACTGGAGCCTTGCTCTTGAAGTCGCCATGGAGGGCGGACCCGAAGCCGAGCGCTCAGACGGTGACCCTGATCGCCTCGCCCTCTTCGAACAGATTCCTCCAGAGGAGCTCGAGACTCCCCTTCAGTTCGAACTGGCGCTCGCAATGTTTCGACAACTGACCTACGTGGGTCGCCAAGACGAGGCTCGCGCATGGTCAGACCAACTACGCGAATTGGCGACGACGCCGAACGAAATCCTTCTGAGCAGCATCGCACGTTTCGTTGTCGGAGATGTCGAGGACGAACGAGCCCCAATTTCGCTCCCCGACGCCTTCGACGACATGCCGCCTGCCAGTGTCAACATGCGCTCGTTGCAAGTGGTTGTGATGAGTCATCACAAATGCGGTTCCTTCGAAGATGCACAAGCAGTGCAGAAGCGTTTCACGGAACTGGTCGAGCTACGCGGAGAGCCGTACCGCCGCTGGCACCTCCTGCTGTTGCAGTCGATGAACATGTTCGTCGACGGCAGGCTCAAGGACGCTCGCGGGGCCAGCGAGGCAGCTTTTTCGTTCGCATCACTGTTCGGCATTTTCGATGCCGAGAAGGTGCATATCGGGCAGCTGTCGAACGCTCGTCTCATCGACCCGAACATGAAAGAAACCCACGACTTCGAGAACGAGTACCAGGCCAGTGCGTCGAGCAGTTTGAGTAGGGCGCTGCAGGCCATCTCCCGAGCCCAGCGAACGGGCGACGATGCAGTCGACCAGTTTCTTCGCACGTATGACTATCGCAGGCTCTTTGCGTTTGCCATGGTCAATTTGCTCGCGCCCCATATTCGTGACCCCGTTGTTCGGGCCGACGTCGCAACCCAGCTTCGCCGCCGTACGGGCACCTCGGCGATCTGGGGTACGGGGGTCCTGCACCTGGGTCCGGTCGATCGCAACCTCGCTCGTGTCGTGCTCGACCGGTCCGAGATTCCGGACTTGCTAGAGGGCGCGATCGCCGTCGCCGACCGCCAGCGAGCGCGCCTGTGGCAAGTCGTCTGTCGACTCGATTTGGCAGCCGCCACCGACGCCGAGGGCGCACGACAGCAAGCCGAGGAGCTAGCTATCACGCCAGACCTCCAGGATCTGCTGACCACATACGAACCCTGGCCGTCGGCTGTGCCAGGCTGAATCGTTGACATTCCCCATGATCCCGCTTCCACGCCAGCCTCCAACGCGGTCGGGTCCATGAGACAGCCGAGCGCGACATGAGCACCAGCACCAGCACCATGCTGACGGCGATACTGCGAACATGACCAAGGCTGCATTCACCAACAGAAACCGGCCCGCGGGATTGGTGATCACTCCGGGGGCCAGTGCAGATCGTGATCATGCGATGCTGGTAGCGATCGAACAGGGCATTCCCGAGTTGGCAGTCCTGCGATTGACGCTCGCCACCACCAGCGTGCCCAATGCGGTCAAGAAGATTGTTGCAGCCGGCAGTGAGTTCGCCGAGGAACTTGGAGTGGATCCGAAGAAGATCGCCTATGGCGGTCGTAGCTTCGGTGGGCGATCCTGTTCGGTGGCGGTGGCCGAAGGACTCCCGGCTTCGGCACTGGTCCTGCTGTCGTATCCACTTCACCCGCCCGGCAAACCCGAGAAGCTGCGGGTCGACCATTTCGCCGAGATTGCCGTGCCGACCCTGTTCGTGTCGGGCGAAAGGGATCCGTTCGCCAAGCCCGACGAGTTCGCCGCTCACCTGCCCGCCATCACCGGGCCGACCACCATCGAGTTCGTTGCCGGCAATCACTCGCCGAAGGACAGTGAGCAGATCGTCGAGATGGTGCGCTCCTACCTGGGCTACTAGCACGTTCAGACAGTCGGCGATTCAGCCGCTCGCAGGATCGTGCGCGAAAATGGCCGGGTGAGCGAACATCCGATTGACCTGTCCACCCGGATCATCGATTCCGGGACCACCGATGGTGCGGTCAATCGCATGACCGAAGAGGTCAGCGAACTCGGCGATGGCATCGCCATCGTCGAGTCGTTCAGCCACTCGGTGTTGGTCGACACCGGCGCCGGCCTCGTCGCCTTCGACACCAGCGTCGAAGGCAAGGGAGCAGCCGTGGTCGAAGCGGCGCGCACGTGGAGTGACGAGCCGTTCGACACCCTCGTGTACACCCATGGCCACCTCGACCATGTGGGTGGGTCGGGGGCATTCGCCGCCGATGCCGACGCCAACGGCCACGGCGTGCCACGAGTCGTCGGCCACGAAAAGGTGGCACCCAGGTTCGCTCGCTACCGCAGCACCTCGGGGTACAACCGAGTGATCAACCTGCGCCAGTTCGGCGGCGCTGCCACCGATATGGCCAAGGCGACAGAGCGACCGTTTCTGCCACCGTCGGTTCTCGAACCCGACACCACCTATCGAGATCAACTCACCCTCGACATTGGAGACACGACGTTCGAGTTCAACCATTGCCTGGGCGAGACCGACGACCACACCTGGACATGGATCCCCAAGCACAAGATGATCTCAGCTGGCGATCAGTTCATCTGGATGTTTCCCAACTGTGGCAACCCCCAGAAGGTGCAGCGATACCCGCTGGAGTGGGCCGCATCGCTACGAGACATGGCGGCCAAGGAATCGGAATTGTTCATACCCGCCCACGGCTTGCCCATTGCGGGCGCAGATCGCATTCGCACCTGCCTGATCACCGTGGCCGAGACCCTCGAGAAACTGGTCACCGACGTCGTCGACGCCATGAACACCGGCGCGGTCCTCGACGAGATCGTGCATTCGGTGCGGGTGGCGCCCGAGGTGCTGGAAATTCCCTATCTACGCCCTGCCTATGACGAGCCCGAGTTCGTGATTCGCAACATCTGGCGCCTCTACGGAGGTTGGTACGACGGCAACCCGGCCCGTCTCAAACCACCGTCAGATCAGGCCGTCGGCACCGAGGTCATCGACCTGGTCGGCGACGTCCAGATCGTGATCGACCGTGCAGTCCAGCGTTCCTCCGAGGGCGATCATCGCTTGGCATGTCAGCTGGTCGAATTCGCCGTGGCGGCTGAGCCCGATTCTCGTGCAGCGAACGAAGCTCGGGTGCAGATCTACCAAGCTCGACGCGCCGTCGAGACATCACTCATGGCCAAGGGAATCTACAAGGGTGCAGCTGCCGACAGCGAAGCCGCGATCACCGGCGAGATTCCCGAGTCGACGTTCGTACTCGACATCACGAGCTGACCAGGACTCCGGGGGAGGCGAAAACGAAATGAGCCCCCGTGCCGGCTCGACACGAGGGCTCATTCTTGCTACTCATCCCCTCGGGGGCGGACGGGCCTTCAAACTCATATCTCGCAACCCGGGTCGGATCGAACGGCGTCCTATGACTCCGCTCGTGGATGGCAACTCGTCGTGAAATGCCCGGATCACAGACCTGCTCCTTCCATGAGAGTCGCATCGAGGGGGATCGATATGACCGGGCAAGTGACCTTGCCGGTGATTCGATCGGTTGTCGACGATCGCAAAGCGCTTCGAAGGCCATAAGACGAACGAGTTCCGAGTACCAACATCGAGGCATCGCGGCTGTGGTCGATCAGCACTGCATCAACCGGCCCGAGAGACAACACATGATCCACATCGGCCGTGCCGAGTACTCGCTCGATCGACGCTTGCGCCGCCACCTTGGCGTCGTGCTTGGTGGACTCGAAGTGGCCCCAGGAGACGCCGGGCGCATCGCCCACGCCGTAGTAGTGCTGGTAGCAGGTGATGATGCGGATATCGCACCCCATGAGCGCCGCCTGGTCGGCGGCCCATCGCAATGCGTGTTCGGACTCGGCGCTGCCATCGACAGCAACAACCATTGGCTTCATCTCGATACCAGGGGTCTTACGCATTACTCTTCCTTTCAATTGACTACCGTTCAATAGTTATATTTGAAAGTAAGTGTTTGCGCAAGGCTTTTTCGCAGAAATTCGTATTTACGATGAACCCAAGACTTCGGTACCTCGCAAGATCATCATCGACACCGACGCGGCTTCTGCGCGGTCGGTGACCGAGCAACCGGCGGCCGACTTCATCTACAACCTGGTTGCCGGTGATCCAGGAAACCTCACCCGTTCGTTCTTCGAAGCCACCAACGGGATCGACGGCATCTTCGTTCACGATCCGACAGCGGTCATCGCTCTGCTCGAGCCCGATGCCTTTGTCATGAACGACTGGCCCCTGCGGGTCGAAACGCAGAGCTTCAGTCGCGGCAAAACCTGGCCGGACATGGGCAACACCGACGAGGCCGTTCCCGCCGCCTGGCAGAATCGCCCACCAGTCAAGGTGTGCACCGGCGTCGATGCCGAGCGCGTAGGTGCTGCCGTCGAAGCGTTACTGACTGCGTCTGCTTGAGAACCGCTCGATCCCCTGCTCGAGCGGCGGCGCTCAGCTGGCGCCGAGGCCGGCTTGGATGGCTTCGTTGGTGAAGGCCTGAAACTTGGCCACATCAAATGCCACCACCAGCCGGGCCTCGGTCTCGATGATGACCCGATGCTCGGAGTCCAAGAACTTGGCGAAGCTCTGACGATACTCGTCTTCGGGGTTGGCGGCTGATCCTGACAAGGTCGGGTAGAACCAGGATTTGATGTCGTCGAAGTCGTCGTCGCCAGGAGCATGGACGATGGAGTCGCCCTTGAACGATGCTGTCTTGCCGTCACGGTTGATCACGATCGCCGACTGTGGGCGGGCCTTCAGGGCGGGAACCCGCTTGCGGCGCTCGGCGCAGGTCGTCCAGAACTTGCCGTCGCGATACAGAAACGCCACGACAACACCGACCGGGTACCCATCTCGGGTTGTCCAGTTGAAGACGCACTCGCCGCCGCCGGCCAACAGCTCGTTCAAGGCGTCGTCGTTGAGCCGCATCGCAGTCAGATCTTCGTAATCGACTTCACCGGCATCCGTTTGTGCATCACTCATGGGCCAAGTTTCGATGATCGACCCTCGCCAGTCCTAATTGGCGTGACCCTCGTGACCGAGCCGTCTCCCCGACAGCATCACAGGGTGTGCGGCACCACTCTCGGCTAGCCGGCGGCCGAGCGTAGCGCCGTCTGGATCTTGCGATCCATGTTCTCGGGAACACCCACCAGCTCACCGGTCGTGTCGTACACCCAGCCGTGATACGGGCAGGTGAAACGGCGAGCACCGCACCCGATCCGGGGATCAATGATGGCGTCGGTCAGACGCAAGAACCCTGAACCTACGGGTGGAATCGTCAACCATCCCTACGCTTGACGGCGTAGTCGTACATCGTGCGATGCATGCCAGCGAGGAACTCCATGATCCAGTTCACGAACCACGCACTCCCCGAGCAGCCAATTCGCTCGATCGAGCAATTTCGCACGGGCGGTGGTCTGGAAGGATTGCGCGCCGTGCGGGCCCAGTCGGCCAATGCCACAATTGCCTTGATCGAGGCGTCGGGGTTGCGGGGTCGAGGTGGTGCTGGATTCCCCACCGGTCGCAAGTGGCGGGGGCTGGCCGAGAGTAGTTCCAGTGCCGACCACGCGTTCGTGGTGATCAACGGTGCCGAGGGGGAACCCGGGACTTTCAAAGATCGCTCGCTGCTCCGCTCGAATCCGTACCTGGTCATCGAGGGTGCGCTGATAGCCGCTCACTGCATTGGAGCCAACCGGATCGTGATGGCAACCAAGGCGATCTACACGCGTGAGGTCGCCCGCCTTACCGCCGCCCGAGCCGAGTTCGATCGGGAAGGACTCATCGATGGCATCGAGCTGGCCATCGTCGAGGGACCCGACCAGTATCTGTTCGGTGAGGAAACCGCCATGCTCGAGGTGATCGAAGGCGAAGATCCACTACCTCGCCATCTTCCGCCGTACCACTACGGGCTGTTCACTACGTCGCCTCAGCTCGGCTGGTCGGCCGGGCTCGACGATTCGCCGGGCGGACCGGCCGAGCACAGCGACAACCCGGCGCTGGTCAACAATGTCGAGACCTATGCGCACGCGGCGCTCATTTGTCGGCTCGGCGCCGAGTGGTATCGAACAATGGGCACCCATATCTCGCCTGGACCCACCATTGTGACGATCACCGGCGATGTCCAGCGAGCTGGCGTCGCCGAGATCGAACTCGGTCAGCCACTCGATCAGGTGATCCACGAGCTCACCGGAGGTCCAACGGCGGGGCGTTCGATCAAGGCCGTCCTGTCCGGAGTATCCAATACGGTGCTCACCGCGGACAAGCTCGCCACACCTGTCTCCTACGAGGCACTGGCCGACGCCGACGGCGGATTGGGTTCGGCTGGCTTCATCGTGTTCGACGATCGCCGCAACATGGTCGATGTTGCCTACCAGGTGTCGCGCTTCTTGCACGTGGAATCGTGCGGGCAATGTAATCCCTGCAAGACCGGTACCCACGACATCACTGCTGCGCTCGAGCATCTCGTTCTGGGCACCGGCTCACACAGCAGCGCCGTCGCCACGATCGAACGGCGTGTGCAGACAGTGACCGACGCCAGCCGCTGTTATCTCCCGACCCAGGAACAGCGGGTCGTGACCAGCCTGCTGCGCGAGTTTCCCGACGATCTCGCCGAACGCCTCGATGGTGTTCGAGGCGACCCCGACGTCGCCTTACCCAAGCTGCTCGACCTCGTCGACGGCGTCGCGCACATTGATCCAAAAGCCAGATACAAGCGGTCCGACTGGACCTATGCCGAGACCCCCGTCGTGTTCACCAGCCGTCCCTAGGCCACGCCCCGAGTCCGCCAGCGCCGTTCACACCCACAGAAACGCTGCCGGTTGCAGCACTAGCCTTCGTTTTGTAACGCCTGGATCTGGTCGGAGAAGTACCGGTCTGCGTATCGCTCAAAGACCGGATCGAGTGCCCTGAGCTGGCGGTGCCTACCGCAGCGTTCGTCACCGCACGCAGCCCCGACGAGTGCGGGGGCGAGTACCGCGATGAGTAGGGTCCGGCTCATGACAATGGGTCCTTCGTAAGAAATCGACTGACGCCATGGTGACGGAACAGGTCCGTCGCCGAATCGGCCAAACCTGATTTCGGCTCATGCTCCGTCCATCGTGGGGATGATCCCCGTCCGAACAGAGGGACTACGCGTCGGAGTCGGCCGATCTGACCGTCGCCGTCTCGGCAAAGCACACAACTCGTTCAATATGCTCGTGCCATGACCACGGTGGCAATGACCGAGACCGAAATATTCGAGCTGGCGCAACGCTGTCTGCGGGCAAACGGATGCGACCAGGCCAATGCCGATGCGGCGGCGCGCACGCTGAGCTCTGCCGAGGCGTGCGGGGCTGTTTCCCATGGCTTGTTTCGGTTGCCCGGCTATGTGGCTGCCCTGCGCGGCGGCAAGGCGAACGGCCGTGCGGTGCCACGCCAGGAACATCTCACCCGCGCGGCTATCCGTCTCGACGGCGACCGGGGCTTCGCGCCGTTGGCGATCGAATATGGCACCCCATTGTTGGCCGCTGCTGCCGCCGAGTCGGGCGTTGCCGTCTTGCTGATTCGTAACAGCTTTCACTTCGCAGCGTTGTGGCCCGAAGTCGAAGCGCTGGCCGCACAGGATCTGGTGGGTTTCGCATGCACGGTCCACACGCCGATGATGGCGCCGTTCGGAGCCAAGAAGGCCTTCTTCAGCACCAACCCGATGTCCTTCGCCTATCCCCGTCCTGGCGGCGATCCCTTTGTGTTCGATATGGCCACAGCAGCCAAGGCCAGGGGCGACGTCGGTATTGCTGCGCGCGATGGACACGAACTGCCACCGGGCACAGGACTCGATGCCGATGGCAATCCCACGACCGACGCGCAGAAGGTGCATGACGGAGGCGTACTGCTTCCCTTTGGCGGCTACAAGGGTTCGGTCCTGGCAACCATGATCGAGCTGCTCGCCGCCGGGCTGGTCGGCGACTACTTCAGCTACGAGGCCGGCAAGATCAATCCAGATGGCCCGCCAGCCATGGGAGGCGAGTTCATCTTGGCGATGTCACCCGAGGTCTTGGCTGGTCCGGGATGGGCCGAGCACAGCGATGCGTTCCTGAGCGAACTCGAAGCCATGGAGGGCGTGCGCCTTCCGGGTCAGCGCCGATTCACCAACCGCCGCTCGCACGACCCGATCCAGGTCAACACCGACCTCATCGACACCATTCACCAACTGACGACCAACTGATTGCGCACAACCTGCGGTTCAACCAAGGTGGCGTCGGATAAGGGTGTATCCACGGGTCCGGTGTTCAAGGAGTAGGTATCGGCTGCTCGAACTGGCCGGAGCCATCGGCAGCGATCAACCGGAGTAGCGCGGGTTCTCAGATGCTGAGATCCAGGAAGTTGTAGTCGACGATCTCGGCGCGTGTTTCGTCGTTCCACGTCAGCTCCTGGCCATCCAGTGGCTTGTAGTTGAACGGCGTTTCGTCGGGGTAGCGCTGGTGGCGAGCGTCGATGGCCCAGCCGATCATCTTCGAGCGGGTGGCGATGCGTTCTTCGTCGATGGGTGCCACTCCCCCATGGATGCCGCTGCTCATGGCACCGAGCACCGACGCACGACGGTGGAAGCCCATGTTCAGCGTGACCCGGGGCGAATCGCTGGTGTTGGCGAACGATCCGTGTATCGCCTGGCGGTTCACGATGGCGACATCGCCCGGTGCACAGACCAACGGCACCGCGTCCGGCAGTTGATCCGAGCCCGCGGCCTCGACCAGAGCGGCAATGTCGACCTGACGTTGTTTGTGCGTGCCGGGTAGCACCCAAACGCCATTGGCCGGCGTGCACCCGAACACTTGGCCCATGAAATTGAAGCCGTGTGAGCCCTGGTCCCAGTCGGGAGATTCCCAGTGCGTGACACCGTCGCGGTGCCAAGCCACCGATGGCCCCACGCCGGGGTCTTTCAAGAAGATCCCCTCGTTGAACGGCGTGAAGTCGTCGCCGTTGAGCGCAGCCGCCACGCCGAGCAGGTCGGGGTGGCCGTATGCCCGCAGCGCGGCGTCGCAGAACTGCAGCGATCCGAGCACCACGTAGATGACTTCGTCGGGGGCATCGGCTGCGGGCTGCGGTTCGTGCATCTTGACCGGGTGGCGGCCGAGCGAGGCCTTGGTGCCACCGAGCGGGTCCGACAGCGTCTTTCCCCACTGCACGGTGCGTGCTTGCAGGCCAACACCGATCGCCTGATTGCCGTCGACGTCGAACTCACCCTTGCGCTCGGTCGGCAACTGGCGGCGGAAGTCTTGGAGACCGGCTTCGATGTCAGCGAGCTCGTCGGCGCCGAACACCCCCTCGAACACGTAGAAGCCGTACTTCCAATACGCCTCGGCGATATCGGGATGCAGCGCACCGTCACCGACAAACCGCACCGGCCCGCGGTTGTCGAGCGCCAAGGCACGACGCTCGCCATCGGCAAAGTACTCGTCGAGTGTCATTGTGGTTTCGTGCGCCGTTGCTGCTGCCATACCCAAACCTTGACAGAACCAGGCCGATCAGCGCAATGCCGAGCCAGGTCAGTCGTTCAGCGTGTGGCGTTGGCCAGCCTGGTCGAACACCCACATGGCAAAGTCCGAGGCGTCCATGAGTTCGCTGATTTCCCGATCCTTGCGCGTCTCGTTCAGCGCCTGAAGGACAGCTTGTGGACTGTCTCCTTCGGCCTCGTACATAGCCAGGTGAGGGCTCGGCATCGCCACTCCGGCTTGGTGGACGAGGTCGAACCGCTGACCAGCCGTCCACCCTGGAGCGGTAGCCAGGACATCGTCGAGGTGGGTGTCTTCGTACCAGTCACCGAACTCGCTTTCGCTGCCTTGCTGCGCTCGGGTGAAAATCATGACGGTGTACTTCGGCATTCGTCCATCGTTGCCCAACGCTGCCATGATCGAGAAATGCCGAGAATGCAGCCCGACTTCTACCAGCGCTTCCTGACCGAGCCTCATGTCGGCGTGTTGGCGACACTGCGCAGCAATGGCCTGCCCTACACGGTGCCGATCTGGTGGTTGTGGCATGACGATGCGTTCTGGCTCACCGGCACCTACGGGCGCGTGTGGTGCAAGCAACTGCTCGCAGACTCGCGGTGTTCGCTCTGTGTCGAAGCGCTGGGTGACTCTGCGGGCCATATCGGTGTCGATGGCGGCGCCGAGCCGTTCGAGTTGCCCGAGTTCGACATCTGGCCGATCAGCCGCAAGATCGTCGACAAGTATGTGGGATCGGTGCCGGGCGGCGACCCCGACGCGTTCTTCACCAACATGCAGACCGAACCGCGTCTGCTGTTTCGACTTCAGCCCGAAGAACGAGACAACGCTATCCGCGCGATTGACATGCGCGTCTACAAAGGGAAGCGCTCCGACCGCGAGCATCAAGCTGACCAGGCATGATCCGCAATCCATTTACCGTGTGCTGATCGGAAATGACTACTCGCAGACGCCGCCGCTCGCAGGCCTATTCTGCCTTAAGGGTTCACTGCAGTGCGAAACTGCGGCCACGACCAGCCGGTCGGCATTCGAGCACGACGCATCGCTAGTGCACGCTTGCGGAAGTCTTGGTGCTGTCCGACGGCCGCGCGATCGGCGCGGTTCCAACGAACTCGGGCGACGTGACAGCTACATCATTTCCGCGCGTGACCACTAGCTCCAGTCCTGAAGCACCGATGCAAGCTCACAACTCCGGTTCAGATGGGGTTGGCCGGCTGACGGGTCGTTGGCGACTCGTTGGCGATCGTCGGTGCCAGCGCCGCCACGCACGGTATCGATGACGACCTGCGCGACGACCCGGGGGGCACGCGGCCTCTTGCGCCGAAGCCGCAGTGGCGTCCGGCAATGTCTCACTGGCGAGTTAGTCTGAGGCTGTGGCCACTGCCTCGCTTCCGGCCGGTATGAGTCCGAGTGCAGGGGCAATCATGCTCGATCGGTTCGCCTCTATCCTCGGGTAGTGCAATGGTCGTCAATAGGCCGTGTGTCTCGTGCGACAACAGTCCGAGGGAACACGGACGGCTTCCCTCGGATTATGATCAATGTCACCTTGGAGACACCGTGACCGCACCCCAAACCCAGCGAACAGCCGATACGGCGATTCAACCGCCTGATGAGACGGCCGAAGAGGGGCTGCGCCGATGTGTTGACACTGCGGAGGCGCCTGAGGACACGTTCACTGCGTTCCAGCGATACTCCTCGGAACGCTGCGCTGACCTGAACTCCGACGGCCATCAGTGGGACTGCCCCGAAAACAGCGTCGACCCCCAACCGTCCGCCGCAACCAGAGAGCAGGCGGGTTCGATCGTCGCAGACCTTCTCGACGAACTCGCACCACCCAGCTGCACCTCTGAGTGACGGACCCCCAACTCGGCGTCTTCGGCGACGTCAACGTGCTAATCGACGCGTTCGTGTTTCAGCATGAGGATGACCAACCACTGACGTTCGAGGCGACCAGTTCACGTACACCGGCAACCCGACCGTCGTGTTCATGATGTTCGTCCAGTCCCCGAAGCGGCGAGACTTGCAGCAATTCGAGTTATCAACCTGGTGAAGTCGTCCGGGGGCATGGTCTGTCGCGACGCAGATGTCGGAGGCGTGCAGTCCGACTTCGGTATCGGCGATCAGGAAGACCAACATCGCCTTGCGGAAGCGCGCCGCTGCGACTCAACAATTTTCCTTACCAATGATAAAGACCTACTCGACCTCAGCATGACAGATCCTTTAGTCATGACACCGCGTGCATTTATCGACCGCTCCCGTCGATCTTCCTGAGTGACCTGACTGAACAAATGAGCTAGGACCCAACGACCCACTGGGCGCGGGCCAGCAACTCGTCGAACGTGACTACTTCAGGCTCAACGAGACCGCGTCTGTACAGCTCGAACGATCGAATCTTCTCGACATGGTCGCCGCCAGCCTCCGATTGCAATTCGGCGAGCGATCCGGCGATAACGAGACATCGCGGCTTCACGAGGTAGCTGAAGTCACCACTCACATCCGCACCGTCTTCGTCGCGGGTCTGCAACCGAACCGTCGATTCGGGTCTTCCGACTGCATCTCGGGTGCCTCTGCGATGAATGCTCAGCGCGACACCGTATTGAAATCGAAAGATGTCGACTTTCGGGTCGGCGAGCTTCCCACCGGGGCCGCTCAGAGTCATGGACGCATGTGAGCTGTGACCAATCCGTGACCAGTCAACCCAAAACGAACAAAGCCGGCCCTTGCGGACCGGCTTGTTTCTTAGTGGCGGGGACAGGATTTGAACCTGTGACCTTCGGGTTATGAGCCCGACGAGCTACCTTGCTGCTCCACCCCGCAGAGTCAAACTAGCCCCGTGGCTCTCATCGCGCAACGCGCGGACCCAAGACAGGCGTGTGACGCTGGTCAAGTTGCGTGCTGTCCGGGTTATCGCGCACTCAGGCGCTCGCAATACGCAGGATGATGTAGAAGATGGCGAGGGACCCCATCACGACGGCGGGCATCCATTCTTTGATGGTGTCCCCGGCCTTCTGGTGGTAGGCAGCGGCGCCGATAGTCATACCGATCAGTCCAATGGCCGCCAAGATGCCGATCAACGGCAGGTCGTGGTGCAGTCCGAGGAGCACACCGATCCCCCCGAGAACTTCGAGCGCGCCAACGGCCCGAAACAGACCGGTGGGGAGCCCGAGATGCTGGCGGGCCTCGGCCATCTGCTTAATGTCGGCGAGCTTGCCGATCCCGAACATCACGAACGCCACGCCGAGCAGCACGGCGACGATCACGTTCAGCGTATACATGCGATGGTCCTGCTTCGGCTTCGGCTTCGGGTGGTGCTATCGGTTTTACAAGTAGGCGCTATCGGTGCCGCGGGGCTGCGAGGGCGCTTGACCTTGTGGAGGCTGGCCTTGCGGTCCGCGTGCCAGGGCCTGCTGCTGCATCATCATCATCTGCTGTTGCGCCATCTGGGCTTGCGCAGTGGCCGTGGCCTGCATGCCGCGCAGCAAACCCTGGATCCAGCCGACCAGCTGCGCGTGTGCGATCCGCACCTCGCTCTCGCTGGGTGTCTGCGTGCCACAACAGTCGTTGAATTCCAAGAGTTCTTCGTGCAGGTCGTCGCTCAGAATCTCGCCCAACTCGCCAATGGTCTCTTCGTGGATCTGGGCCAGGCGCTGCGTGCCCGCAGCGTCGGTTTCGGTGTCCTTGAGTTCGACCAACATGGTCTGCAGCATCGTGCCCAGGCGAATGAGCTTGGCCGGATCGGTCACATCGGGCTGAGGCTCGGCCGAGGCCGTCATGGGAGCCTCGGCAACAAGTTCAGTCGTCGATTCGTTGGTGTCACTCATGCTCGCCACTCTACGTGGTGCTGCGTACCACCGCTCCGCTCGGGCCGGCGTTCGCCGGACACGGCACCACGTCAGTTGCAGCGGCTCCGTCCCTCCGCCGCCACCCGCTCGATCGCCATCTCCCTCAGCGGTGAGTGACGAGGAAGTCGACGATCGGTTCGATCTCGTCGAAGGCCGTGAGCACTTCGCCATAGGGCTCGTCGGCCGCCAACTGCTGGAGCACGGGATAGATCGGCTTGACGTTCGTCCAGTAGTCGATGTCGAAGAACACCATGGGGCTGACCTTGCCGAACGATTGATAGTGATTCTGCGTGGCGTCCTGAAAGACCTCTTGGATCGTGCCTGCGCTGCCGGGAGCGAACACCACGCCTGCCAGAGCAATCGCCAGCAGACCGTCTTCTCGGATGCTGTTGGCGAAGTACTTGGCGATCTCGGTGGCGAACACGTTCGGCGGCTCATGGCCGTAGTGCCAGGTCGGCACGCCCAGACTGGAACCGGTCGCCGGGTCCGGCTGAGGCCAGCGATCGCGGACCTCGAACGCAGCGTCGAGCCACTCGCCAACCGGATCGAACGCAGCCGCATCCGACAACACGGCCAGCGCGTCGTCGAGCGCCTCGGGCGGATGCGCCGCCATCCAGGCACCGAAATTGGCGGCCTCCATCGCGCCCGGACCACCGCCGGTTGCCACATAGAAACCGGCCGAGGTGAGCGCCCGTCCCAGGTGGGCAACCTGGACATAGGCATCGTCGGTGCGGGTGAGTCCGTGGCCGCCCATGATCGCCACCACCGAGTCGGCACCGACGGTGTCGAGATGTTGGTGAAGTGCATTGTCGATGGCGTGATCATGGATGCGTTCGGCGAGCGTGCCCACTACCTCCATATCTGCAGCGGTGGACTTGTGCAGGTGATAGGAGCGAGCGTCGGGTGTCAGGTCATAGCTCGCCCGGTCGCCACGTACATAGCCGGCATAGAGTTCGTCGGCGTCGTAGAGATCGGCCCGGAAACTGCGAAATGGCAAGCCGCTCATGGCGGGAAAGACGCATGCGCCTTGCGCGTTCAGGTACTCGAGCGCGGATCCTTCGAGCTGACATCCGAGAAAGAATGCGCACCGCACGTCGGCCTCGAACAACCGCCAACTGCGCTCGCGCAGGTCGAGGCCTTGGCATGCCGTGTTGGCCAGCGAGCGGTGCTGATCCAGGTAGCTGTCAAAGGCGTCGAGCGACTCGAGTTCAATCACAAGGTGCACACTATCGACGCCCTCTAGGGACCGTCCCCCAATGACAAGCGTTCGCAGGCGCGTCATAGTGAGTACATCAAGCATCGTCCCCTCTCGATGCGTCTCAGGCCTGCGGCGTCGTGGTTCGGTTACCGGACCCGACGTCGCAGATTCTGCTTTACCCGCCGCTTCGGCTCGCTGCGAGCGCAGCCTCGGCTGCGAACTGGCCGCACATGCCGTGCACGCCCGCGCCCGGGGGCGTCGCCGCCGAGCACAGGTAGTGACCGTCGATGCCCAGGTGGTAGGGGTTGCGAGCAGGACGGGGCCGCAGCACCAGCTGACGCAGACTGTTGGCGCCCGTCAAGATGTCGCCCTGTCGATAGTTGGGGTTGTATTCTTGAAGTCCGGCGGGCGTGGTCACGACCATCTGCAGAATGCGATCGCGGAAGCCCGGGGCGAAGTGCTCGACATGGTTCAGAATCGCATCGCTGGCATCACCGGCGAAACCGGTGGGCACGTGGGCGTACATCCAGATCGGATTCGTTGACCCCTGGGATCGAGAAGGGTCAGCCAGGTATTGCTGGCCGACCAGCACGAATGGTCGGTCGGGCATGACACCGTCGTGAATCTGCTGTTCAGCATGCATGACCTGGGTGAGCGAACCGCCGACGTGCACCGTGCCGGCTTGGCGACAGACCGGTGATGTCCACGGAATGTCTCCTTCGATCGCCAGGTCGATCTTCCAAGCAGCAGGGCCGTCTTTCCAGCGTCGGTACCAGAACGACACACTGCTCGGCAGCCGGTCGCCGTACATCTCGAGCACCGCAGCCGGACTGATGTCGAGCATGACGATGTCGGTGTCCAGGTCGGCCACATCGACAACTCGGCGGCCGGTCTCGATGCTCCCGCCCAAACTGGTCAGCCGGTCGGCCATTGCCTGCGCTATTGCTTGCGAACCACCAACGGGAACCGGCCAACCAACGGCATGCGCAGCGGTGGTCAACATCATGGCGACCGACGCGGTGGCGGGCCGGTTCAGCGGACGAATGACATGTGCGGCGTTGCCCGCGATCAGAGCCTGGGTCTGGGGTGTGTCGAAGAGCTTGGCCAGTCGTTGACCCGAGAGCCCGGCGAGCGCACCGAATCGAGCGAACAACACCGGATGCTTCGGGATGGCAGGCAGCGGACGAAGCACGTCGTCGGACAGATCCGCGAATGATTCGATCAACGGCTCAAACAGCTTGCGCCACCGCTGCGCATCGGCACCTTGCACAGGCGAGGACTCGTCGAGTGCCTGCGCCAGGTACCCGGCAGATCCGTCGTCGAGGGGATGGGCCACCGCCTTCTCGGGCTGCACCAGTTGCATTCCCTCGGACTGAAAGAAATCTCGTTGGCGGAAGAACGGAGCGGCAGCTGCGAACGGATGAGCGGCTGAACAGACATCGTGCAGCAGGCCCGGGGCAGTGAGTTCAGCGGTCCGGGTGCCACCCCCGATCGTGTCGCACGCTTCGATGACCGTGACGCTCACACCGGCCTCGGCCAGCACGACGGCGGCAGCAAGACCATTGGGTCCAGATCCAACCACCGTCGCTGTTGTCATGCCGCCAGGATAACGAACCCGTGCCTGGAGGTTCGGCGGTTGGCTAAATACTCTCGACTCGAGGGCAAGCTGAACCGTGGCTCCGCGGCCCGTGAGGGTCGAGCATGCGGGTTGCGTGCGAACAAGAGCGGGACATGTGCCTGGAGGCTTCTGAGCTTGTCGCCATCCGCACGGCCTCAGGCACCTGTGCGCTGGGGGCGCTGGTTATCGGTCGGTGGTTCGCAGCTCTACGGATTGTTCGGTCGGAACCGACGCGGCGGCACGATCGAGCTCGATGGCCAGGGTGTCGACGGCGCCGTTGTTCGGGATGGCCAGCTTCTTCACTCGTTGGATCTGGGGGCGCAAGCGCACCACATCGCGGCCGAAGCGGACCCACTCACCCACCGATGGGCGCTGCCGCTTCTGCAACTTCCACAGGAGTTGTCGCATGCGATATTCGGTGTGCACTCGGTCGTGCAACGCACGGTAGAACTCGGTCGGGTACGGCCCATCGAACAGCATGGCCAGGTCGCTGCTGTCGACCCAATGGGTTTCGTGGCCGAGCTCGGCCTCGACACGTTCATAGAACGGCGTGCCGGGAAGCGGATACGACACCGAGATCCCGATGTCGTCTGGCCGGGCCCGGCGAATCAGATCGAGCGTTGCTTCGATGTCATCGAGTGTCTCGCCCGGATAACCGAACTGAATGAAGAACGCAATGCGGTACCCGGCGGCGTGCACCCGCTCCGCGGCCTCGACGATTTCGTCGACCGTGGTGCCCTTCTCCATGGCATCGAGGATCTTCTGGCTCCCCGACTCGGCCCCGACCCAGACCTCTTCTGCGCCTGCTGCACCGAGTGCTTCGGCGGTGTCTTTGCGCACCAGCAGGTCGGGTCGGCTCAGGCACTTGAAGGGGATGCGCACGTCGTGTTCGCCGACCAGTTCGGCAAAGCGTTGAATCCAGCCGGGCTTGAGTCCGAAGATGTCATCGGCGAACCACACATGGTCGATGCCGAATCGGTCCCGCATCTCGACCAACTCGGCCACCACATTCTCGGGGCTGCGAGCGTTGTAGCGTTGACCCCAGATGGGTTTCGAACACCAGTTGCAGTGATAGGGACACCCTCGGGTGGTGACCATGTTGAGCGAGAACCGGCCATGGTGTTCGACGTGAATGGCGCGGTAGCGATCGATGTCGACCAGATCACGAGCGGCAAAGGGAACCTCGTCGAGTCCCTTCATGTTCTTACGCTCCGGTCCTGACCGCAGCAGGCCGTCGGCATCGAACGCCGCGATGCTGCCGATTTGTGCCAGCGCCGATCCTGGATCCTCGGGATCGCCGCTCAGTATCTCGAGCGCTTCAAGCAAGGCCATGTCACCCTCGCCCGAAATCACTGCGGTAGCACCAGCGTGCAGAAACTCTCGCTCGTGGTCACTGGCGTCGGAACCGCAAATGATCGATGTGGTCTCGCTGGCCCGGGCGGCAGCCAACATCTCGAAGGCTGCATCGCGCATACGCGACAGACACATCTTTGACAGGTAGTTGAAGTTGTCTTCGAAAAGCACCGCAACGTCGGGCTTTTCGGTTTCCAGCATCCGAGCCCACGGAGCGGTCGAGTGTTCGAGCATGGCATCGAACATGACGACCTGATGGCCTTGCTCGCGCACCAGCGCAGCGGCGATCAAGGTGCCCAACGGCGGGTACGGCTTCATAGCCTCTTCGAGCTTGGGGTCGAAATGCTGGAAGTAGGCGTGACCGATGAGCACCTTCACCGCGTTACTCCCGGGGCAGCAGACTGGGCGACGAGTTGAGGGCGCTGTGCCACCTCGCGCCCGGCGCGCCGAGCGCCT